>Ga0209633_10000306_pt1 | contig 58085 bp, 53 predicted proteins | sample Cruoilmetagenom1_FD_187290 | JGI IMG/M metagenome (GOLD analysis project Ga0209633, IMG submission 187290) | Oil polluted marine microbial communities from Coal Oil Point, Santa Barbara, California, USA - Sample 1 (SPAdes) (version 2) | ecosystem: Environmental > Aquatic > Marine > Oil seeps ... | reverse complement strand
GGTAGTGATGCAGATACTGCGGATACACTAACTTATGATGTGTATTTTGATACGGTAAATCCGCCAATTACTGTGGTAAGTGCTAATCAAAGTGCAATGACTTACTCCGTAAATTTAAATCCTTTAATCGATTATTATTGGAAAATAGTAGTTAAAGACAACCAAGGTGGACAAACCATTGGGCAAATTTGGAATTTTAAAACAGATTAAACGGTTTATTAGGTAAACAACAAAATAGAAAGAGAAAAATTAAATTTTTCTCTTTTTTTTGTGCTTTTATTTGATAATTAGAAAAAAATTGTAATTTGCAAGAATGTTAACCAATACTATTTAAGAAATTATGAAAAAATTATTAAGTGTTGTTTTTGCATTTTTTATTGGTTCAGTAATGATGGCTCAAACCACTATTACAGGTACTGTAAAAGATGCAAAAGCAGAGCAACCGATTCCGGGAGCTAATATTAAAGTTGTAGGTAAATCTATTGGAACTACAGCTGATTTTGATGGAAACTTTTTACTAAAAGTAAATCAAAACCCCCCTTTTACATTAGAGGTTTCGTTAATTGGGTATACCTCTGTAAAAGTTAAAATTACACAAGCAAATCAACAAGTAGCTATTAAATTATCAGAAGAAGCAACTGCTTTAGATGAAATAATTATTTCTGCTTCAAGAACACCTGAGCGGTTATTAGAATCACCAGTATCAGTTGAGCATTTAGATGTTAGAGCAATAAGAAATACTTCTTCTCCATCTTTTTATGATGGCTTAGAAAATTTAAAAGGGGTTGATATTAATACAAGTAGTTTAACTTTTAAATCAGTTAATACTCGTGGTTTTGCAGCTTTTTCAAACTCAAGGTTTATGCAATTGGTTGATGGGATGGATAACTCTTCACCAGCTTTAAATTTTAATTTAGGGAATTTGTTGGGGATGTCTGAATTAGATGTGAAATCAGTTGAATTGTTACCAGGAGCATCTTCTGCCTTATATGGTGCAAATGCTTTTAATGGTATTTTATTTATGACAAGTAAAAGTCCATTTGATTATCCTGGAGTTAGTGTATATGTAAAAACAGGCTTAACCTCACAAAAAGCAGCAGGTGATAGAAATTATATAGATACGGGAATACGAATGGCTTACAAGTTTAGTGATAAATTTGCTGCAAAAGCTACTTTTTCTTTTTTGAAAGGTACGGATTGGTATGCAACTGATTACAGAGATTTTAGTAATCCAGCTTTAACTAGAAGTAATCCGGGTTATGATGGTTTAAACATTTATGGAGATGAGGTTGCTACAACTTTAAATTTTGATCAATTAAGTGGTTTACCTTCGGGAACTTTGGGATCTTCTTACGTTTCTAGAACAGGGTATAAAGAGGTTGATTTAATGGATTATGTAGCTTCAAGTGCAAAAGCAAATATTGCTTTACATTATAGACCTTTTGATAATGATATTGAATTTATTTATAACGCAAAATTTGGAAAAGGTAATACTATTTATCAAGGAGCAAATCGATATAGCCTAAAAAACTTTTTTATGCAACAACATAAATTTGAGGTAAGAGGAGATAATTTTTTTGCTAGAATTTATACTACCTCTGAAGATGCTGGCGACTCTTATGACAGTCGTTTTGCTGCTATTAACTTAAATAGAAGCTGGAAATCAGATACACAATGGTTTACGGAATATGCTCAAACATATATTGGTGCTCGTTTAGGGATGATTCCTGGCTTACCAGCCATGGATGATACTTCAGCACAAGTTGTAGCTAGACAGGCTGCACAAACAGGAGCCTTAGTTCCAGGGACAGCTGCTTTTAAAAATGCATTGGATGCGGTAACTTCTGATCCAAATTTAGCAACGGGTGCCAAGTTTAAAGATAACACTAAAATTTATCATTCAGATGTAAATTATAATTTTCAAGACTTAATTGATTTTGCAGATATCCAAATTGGAGGATCTTGGAGAGAATATTCATTAAACTCTTCTGGGACAATTTTTACGGATTATGATGGTCCAATTAATTACAATGAATATGGTGCTTATATACAAGTTCAAAAGAAATTTGTGGATGATAGATTAAAATTTACAGGTTCTATTCGTTATGATAAAGCCAAAAATTTTGATGGAAATTATTCTCCAAGAGTATCACTTTCTTATTCATTAGGAGAAAATAAAACACGAAATTTAAGAGCATCTTTTCAAACAGGATTTAGAAATCCAACTACTCAAGATCAATATATAGGGTTAGATGTTGGAAAAGCGTTTTTAGTAGGTTCTGCCCCTGATAATTTAGACAGATATACAACAAACCCATTATCAGTTTCAGCAACAGGACAATTATTTAACGGAGGTGCAAGTAGCATTTCATTATCTGGTAGAGCTGCTTATGATAATTCATTTACCTTAGCATCTGTTTTAGCAGGTGCTCCTGAAAAAGCAAATATTACCTTAATAAAACCAGAAAAAATATCCGCTTTTGAAGTTGGTTATAGAGCTGGTTTTGGCAGCTTTATGTTAGATGCAAGTGCTTATTATAATGAGTATAAAGATTTTATCGGTGTAAAAACGGTAATTGTACCTTATTATGGTCAAACTAATTTTTCAGACTATAATCCAAATACCATGCCAGCTCCACCAGCAGCAATTGCTTTAAGCCAAGGAGATTATAAACCTTTTCAGGTATATACTAATTCACCTGCAGATATCACGTCTTATGGAGCAACTATCGGTATAGCTTCAAAAGTATTTGATCATTTTAATTTTGGGATCAATTATACCTTTGCTAAATTTGATTTTAATCAAAGTACTGACCCAGATTACGAAGCGAGTTTTAATACTCCAGAACATAAAGTAAAAGTTTCTTTTGGAAGTGAAAATTTATTTGAAAACTTAGGATTTAAAGTAAATTATAGATGGAGTGATAAGTATTTATGGGAATCCACTTTTGCAGATGGTATAATTGCACCTCGAAATGTGGTAGATGCGCAAATTAATTATACAGTATCAAGTATTAAATCAGTATTTAAAATAGGAGGAGCTAATATAGCAGGTAAAGAATATGTAAGCGCACCAGGTGTTGGGCAAGTTGGTTCTCAATATTATGTGTCTTGGACTATTAATCCATAAAAATCAGAATTAAAAAAAATAACATTATAAATTATGAAAAAAATATTTTATATACTTATAATAATCTTATTTACAGTTTCTTGTCAAAATGAAGATTATTTAGTGAAGCCAAGATTGGTTGAAACTCCACAAGTTCCTGAAACTCCAGTAACTTATACAAGTGGGTCTGCCGATTTTTCAAATTATGTATCTGTAGGTAATTCATTAACTGCAGGTTATTCAGATGGAGCTTTATTTATTGAAGGACAAAAAAAATCATTCCCAAATATTTTAGCTAATCAATTTTCTTTAGCTGGAGGAGGTAGTTTTACACAACCATTAATGGATGATAATTTAGGAGGATTACTTCTTGGAGGACAACAAATTACTTCTAATAGGTTAATTTTGTCTTTTGCATCAGGAAGTCCATCACCAGTTCCAGTTTCAGGAACTCCTGCTACGGAAGTAAGTAATATTAAATCAGGGCCTTATAATAATATGGGTGTTCCTGGTGCTAAAATATTTCATTTGTTAGCACCTGGATATGGTAATGTTGCGGGTGTTGCTACAGGAGCAGCAAATCCATTTTTTGCAAGGATGGCTTCAAGCTCAAGCGCTACTGTTATTGGCGATGCTGTTTCAGAAAACGGAAGTTTTTTCTCACTATGGATTGGAGCTAATGATATATTAGGATTTGCTGCGTCAGGTGGAGATGGAGTAGATCAAACAGGTAATTTTGATGCAGCAACTTATGGTTCTAATGATATTACTGATCCACAGGTGTTTATGGGAGCTTATAATGCATTATTACAAAATTTAACTTCAACAGGAGCTAAAGGAATTGTAGCAAATTTACCAAGTATCACTACAATCCCTTATTTTACAACGGTTCCATATAATGCTATTCCTTTAGATGCTGCTACTGCAGCAACACTAAATGGTGCATTTGCTGCTTATAATGGAGGCTTACAATTTGTGGTAGATAATACACCCTATTTAACACAAGCCGAAGCAGATAAAAGAATGATTCATTTTGTTGAAGGTCAAAATCCAGTACTTATTTTAGATGAAGACTTAACTGACTTAACAGGAGTTAATCCTGAATTAACAAATATGCGACAAGCAACTTCAGAGGATTTGCTAGTGTTAACATCTAGAACTTTTTTAGGGACAACTGTTGGAGGAAACCCTCAATTAATTAATGGAGTTTCGGTTCCATTAGCCGATAAATGGGTATTAACTCCTCAAGAACAAACAGCTGTTGAAACAGCTAGAACAGCATATAACCAAACAATTGAAAATTTTGCTTCCCAGTACGATTTGGCATTTTTTGATGCAGATGCTTTAATGCAACAAATGCTTACAACTGGAATTACAGAAAATGGCATAACCTCTACAGCTGTATATGCAACTGGAGGTGGTTTTTCTTTAGATGGTGTACACCCATCACCAAGAGGATATTCCATTATAGTCAATGGAATGATTGATGTTATTAATACAAAATATGGCTCTAATTTACCAAAAGTTAATGTAGGAGATTACAAAGGGTTATATATAAATTAACCTTTATATAATATTATTAATCCCCCTCTAAGTGATTTTATTATTTAGAGGGTTTTTTATTAAATATTTTTTGATTTTGATTTTTAAAAATAGAATCAAAAAACTATATTTGCACGATAAAAATAAGACTAACTTAAAAAGATTAAATATCTAAATAATAAATAGTTAAAGTAATGGCAAAAGTTACAGGTAAAGTTGCACAAATTATAGGTCCAGTTATTGATGTTGAATTTAAGTCAGAATCAGAACTGCCAAAAATCTACGATTCATTAGAAGTTACTCGAGAAGATGGTTCCATTTTAGTATTAGAAGTTCAACAACATATTGGGGAAGATACTGTTCGTACCATTGCAATGGATTCAACTGATGGGTTAAGTAGAGGCTATGAAGTTGTTGCCACAGGAAGTGAAATAAAAATGCCAGTTGGTAATGATATTTATGGAAGATTATTTAATGTAATTGGAGATGCTATTGATGGATTAGGAAACCTTCCTAAAGACGGAGATAAAGGATTACCAATTCATAGAGAATCCCCAAAATTCGAAGATTTATCAACTTCAACAGAAGTGTTATATACAGGTATTAAAGTGGTAGATTTAATTGAACCTTATGCTAAAGGAGGTAAAATTGGTTTATTTGGAGGTGCTGGTGTAGGTAAAACAGTACTACTTATGGAGTTGATTAATAATATTGCTAAAGGTCATGGTGGGTTGTCAGTATTTGCTGGTGTTGGAGAAAGAACTCGTGAAGGAAATGACTTATTAAGAGAAATGTTAGAATCAGGTATTATTAAATATGGTGATGATTTTATGCATTCTATGGAAGAAGGTGGATGGGATTTATCAAAAGTAGATAAAGCAGGAATGAAGGATTCAAAAGCAACCTTTGTTTTTGGTCAAATGAATGAACCTCCGGGAGCACGTGCTCGAGTAGCATTATCTGGATTAACCATTGCTGAATATTTCCGTGATGGAGCAGGTGAAGGTCAAGGAAAAGACGTTTTATTTTTTGTTGACAATATTTTCCGTTTTACACAAGCGGGGTCTGAAGTATCCGCTTTATTAGGACGTATGCCTTCAGCCGTTGGTTACCAACCAACATTAGCAACTGAAATGGGTGCAATGCAAGAACGTATTACTTCAACTAAAAACGGATCAATTACCTCTGTACAAGCGGTTTATGTACCTGCAGATGATTTAACAGATCCAGCTCCTGCAACAACATTCTCGCACTTAGATGCAACTACGGTATTATCACGTAAAATTTCAGAGTTAGGAATTTATCCAGCAGTAGATCCATTAGATTCAACTTCAAGAATTTTGTCTCCAGATATTTTAGGGGATGAGCATTACAATTGCGCAACCCGGGTAAAAGAGTTGTTACAACATTATAAAGAATTACAAGATATTATTGCTATTTTAGGAATGGAAGAACTTTCTGAAGAAGATAAATTAGCAGTACACAGAGCTCGTAGAGTACAACGATTTTTATCACAACCTTTTCATGTTGCAGAACAATTTACAGGTATTCCAGGAGTTTTAGTAGATATTAAAGACACTATTAAAGGATTTAATATGATTATGGATGGGGAATTAGATAAATATCCTGAAGCTGCATTTAACCTTAGAGGTTCTATTCAAGATGCTATTGATGCAGGTGAAAAAATGTTAGCAGAAGCGTAATTCAATTGATAATTATCAATTGACAATTATCAATTAATACTATTAAATTATGATTTTAGAAATAGTTTCACCAGAAGCAACCTTATTATCATCGGAAGTGGATATTGTATCTGTTCCTGGTATTAATGGTGAATTTCAAATGCTAAATAACCACGCACCAATAGTTTCTTTATTAGTGGAAGGAATTGTTAAATTTAAAGGATCAAAGATTACTATTAATCAAGAATTTGAAACCAAATTTAAGATTTCAAAAGATGAATATTCGTTACCTATTAAAAGCGGTACTATTGAAATGAAAGAAAATAAAGTTATTATTTTAGCCGATTAAGGTTGAATTAATTTTATAAAAAAAATCCTCAGAATTTTCTGAGGATTTTTTTGTTATACTATCTATTTTTTAAGAGAATAGCTTTACAATATCATTTCCATTTGCAAGAAGTAACAATGCAATTAAAATGATGAACCCTGTAATTTGAGCATATTCTAAAAATTTATCATTTGGTTTTCTTCCAGTAATTATTTCATATAAAGTAAACATTACATGACCACCATCTAAAGCTGGTATTGGTAAAAGGTTCATAAACCCTAACATTATAGATAAAAAAGCAGTTATATACCAGAATGCCTGCCAACTCCAAGTAGCAGGGAAAATATTACCAATGGCAATAAAACCACCAATACTAGTTGCTCCTTTTTTGGTAAACACATATTTAAACTGAGTGATATAATCTCTAAGTTTCCAAATAGCTATGGAGTTTCCCACTGGAATACTTTCTAAAAAGGAATACTTTTTATGTTGAACATTAACTGCTTTTAAATTATTGGGGGCAACTCCTATTTTATGTTCCGAATCAGGTTTAATATTAACTTGTTGTTGAGTGCCATTTCGTTCAAAAGTTAAAGATATTTCATCTGTTGCGTTAGTTATTTTTTTTGTAAAATCATTCCAAAATTGAATAGGTTCATTGTTAACGGCTAAAATTTTATCATTTTTTAAAATCCCTGCTTTTTCAGCTGGAGAATTTGGAGTAACAGTATCTATAACTGCCGGAATTCTAACTTCAAAAGGAGTCATTATTCCTTTTTGCCACATAATATTTCCAATATTTTCAGGAATTTGGATGGTTTCTGTTTTTCCATTTTGATGTAAAACTTCTAAGGAAGTTAAACCTCGTAAAAATAAAAATTTATTAACGTCGGTAACATCTAATGGTTCTTTACCATTAAACTTTAAAATTTTGTCGCCATCTTTAAAACCATATTCTTTAAATACTTTGTTAACTGCAAACCCTTGTTTTACATCTAAAGGTTTTATAAAGTCTGCACCCCAAACAAAGGTAATCATAATGTAAATTAAAATACCCAATATAAAATTCATGAGTACGCCACCTAACATAATAATTAAACGTTGCCAAGCAGGTTTAGATCTAAACTCCCAAGGTTGAGCAGGCTGTTTTAACTGTTCGGTGTCCATACTTTCGTCTATCATTCCCGATATTTTAACATAACCCCCTAAAGGAATCCAACCAATTCCATAAACGGTTTCCCCAATTTTCTTTTTGAAAATAGAGAATTTATAATCAAAGAATAAGTAGAATTTTTCTACTCTTGTTTTAAACAGTTTTGCTGGTATAAAATGACCTAATTCGTGTAAAACAATTAAAAATGATAAGCTTAATATAAATTGGGTTGCTTTTATTAATATATCCATAAATTTTTTTTAATTAACTAAAATCGCACAAATGTACATTTTTAAATACAGTTGTAAAAATGGATAATTTAAGTTAGTACTTTATTTAACAAAGTTTTAAATGAGGAACTTCAATAATCTATTATTTCTTTTAAATTTGTTACTTAATTAAATGAACAATGGATCTAAAATTTTTTAAAAAATCAATTCCGACATTAATAATAATGGCAGTTTTATCTGTAGGTATGATTTATGCCATTTATGTTATTCTAACACCAGCCAAAAAATTACCTATTTATAATCCAGCAGATGTAAACCCAAAATTGGTTGATGAAAGCATGTTACATATTCGTCATAATCATAAAATAGCAGATTTTACATTAATCAATCAAAATGGAGATACTATTACTCAAAAAGATTATGAAAATAAAATTTACGTGGCCGATTTCTTTTTTACCCGTTGCCAAACTATTTGTCCGATTATGACCAATAATATGGAAAAATTACAAAACGTTTTTTTAAAGGATGATGATGTAAAATTTTTATCGTTATCTGTAACTCCTGTAATTGATAGTGTTTCTGTTTTAAAAGATTATGCCATTGAAAAAGGAGTGATAGATTCTAAATGGAATATTACTACAGGTAGTAAAAAGGAGATTTATAAATTAGCCAGAAAAAGTTATTTTGTGGTAACAGATCAGGGCGATGGCGGATTACAAGATTTTATCCATACCGAAAATTTTGTGCTAGTGGATAAAAAGAAACAAATTAGGGGGTTTTATGATGGAACAGATTTAAAAGATATGAATCGCTTAATTTCTGATATCAAATTATTGAAATCTAAACAATAGCTTTACTGATAATTATCATTGTTTAGAATGATTCTAATTTAGTATATTTGCTCATTATTTATAATAATTCTTAATAATGGGCGAAACAATTGCAAGTTTAAAAATAGGAGAGCATGGAATTATTGAAAATTTTTCATTAGATGCCATTCCATTAAAACTACTTGAAATGGGTTGTTTGCCTGGTCAGGAGGTTGAATTATTGCAAGTTGCACCTTTTAAAGATCCATTATATATTATGGTAAATGGAAGCCATTTAGCCATTAGAATTGAAACTGCCGAAAAAATTAATATTACCAAGTTGTAAATGAAAAAAAATAAAGTAGTTAAACTAGCCTTAGTTGGCAATCCAAACACGGGAAAAACTTCTTTATTTAATCAACTAACAGGGTTAAATCAAAAAGTAGGAAATTATCCAGGAATTACTGTAGATAAAAAACAAGGTAAATGCAAAATTTCAGATGATTTAACCGCTGAAGTTATTGATTTACCGGGAACCTATAGCATAAATCCAACTACCTTAGATGAAACTATTGTTCTTGAAACCCTATTAAACAAAAATAATCCATCCTTTCCGGATTTAGTGGTAGTTGTTGCAGAAGTAGAAAATTTAAAACGCAATTTACTGTTATTTTCTCAAATCAAAGACTTAAAAATACCTACATTATTAGTAATAAATATGAAAGACCAAATGCAACGCAAAGGTATTTCAATAGATATTATAAAATTAAAAGAGGAATTAAAATCTGAAGTAGTTTTAATTAGCGCTCGAAAAAAAATAGGTATTGATGCACTTAAAATAGAAATAGCAAATTATAAAACATGGAATACAAGTCCTATTGCTAATATCTCTGATAAAATTGACGCAGCATATTTTAAAGAATTAAAGGAAACCTTTACAACTTTTTCTTTATATAAATCTTGGTTATTAATAACACAGCAAAAATATTGTAGTTTTTTAACCAAAAAACAACAAAATGAAATAAAAAAGTTTACAGAAAACAAAGAACAAATAAATAGATATCAGCATAAAGAAACCATTTATCGGTATCAAAAAATAAACGAGATTTTAAAGAAAACCTATGTGGTTGATAAATCTCAGGCTACCGATTTACGAAGTAAATTAGATAGAATTCTGACTCATAAAATATTTGGATATGTAATTTTTGTAGCAATCTTGTTTCTGATTTTTCAGTCCATTTTTGAATGGGCAACGTTACCGATGGATTTAATAGACGGTTTTTTTGCAAATTTAAGAGCTCTGGCTAAAAATAACCTGCCAACAGGTGCCTTTACCAATTTAATTGCCGAAGGTGTTATTCCAGGAATTGGAGGCGTATTAATATTTATTCCACAAATAACAATTTTGTTTATTTTTATTTCCATTTTAGAAGAAACTGGTTATATGAGCCGTGTGGTATTTTTAATGGATAAAATTATGCGCCGTTTTGGAATGGGAGGGAAAAGTATAATTCCATTAATTTCAGGAACAGCTTGTGCCATTCCTGCTATTATGGCATCGAGAAATATAAGTAGTTGGAGAGAACGATTGATTACTATTTTAGTAATACCATTTACAACTTGTTCAGCCCGTTTGCCGGTATACGCTATATTAATTTCCATAATTATTCCACAAAAGCGAGTATTGGGAATACTTAATTTACAAGGTTTAACCTTAATGGGCTTGTATTTACTAGGCTTTACAGCAGCAATTTTATCAGCAATTTTATTAAACTATGTTTTAAAAGTTAAACATAGAAGTTTATTTGCCATAGAAATGCCAAACTATAAGTTGCCTTCAATTAAAAATATATTTTATACGGTTGTTGAAAAAGTAAAAGCTTTTATAACCGGAGCAGGAAGTATCATTTTAGCAATATCAATTATATTATGGTTTTTAGCATCTAACGGGGCAAACAATTTTAAAAATGCGGAGAAAATTGTTACCACTCAAACAAAGAATCAAACAATTTCAAAAGAAAAAATGCATAAAAAAATAGCTTCTTATAAATTGGAAAATTCCTATATTGGAATGATGGGTAAAACCATTGAGCCTATTATAAAACCAATGGGTTACGATTGGAAAATTGGTATCGCTTTAATTAGTTCATTTGCAGCACGTGAAGTTTTTGTTGGGGCGCTTGCTACTATTTATAATGTAGAAAGCGACAATGATAATACAACTACTATAAAAGAACGAATGAATAGCGAAATTAATCCGAAAACAGGGGAAAAGCGATTTAATTTTGCAACTGGTATGTCTTTATTGTTGTTTTATGCTTTTGCGATGCAATGTATAGGAACTTTAGCCATTGTAAAACGAGAGACAAAAAGTTGGAAATGGCCAATTCTACAATTAACAGGCATGGGAATACTTGCCTATATAGTTTCGGTTTTAACCTTTACATTCTTAAATTAATGCAAGAGATTTTAACATATATCGTATTGGTAATTGCTATTGGTTTTTTGGTAAAAAAATATTTTTTTAAATCCAAAAGAAAAGGAAACTGCGATTCAGATTGTAATTGTTAATACCTTTTACTTTCATTCATTTTTAGTTTAAATAGATTTTCATAGTTTTGATAAAAAGAAAAGTATGAATATTGTGGTTTTTGGTGCAGGCGGGGTTGGCGGCTATTTTGGTGCTAAATTAGCAAAAGCAGGGAATCATGTTACTTTTATTGCCAGAGGAGAACACATAAAAGCGATTAAGAAAAACGGACTTCAAATTAAAAGCATTCTAGGTAATTTTACTGCATTTCCAAAAGTTACAGATACTGTAAATGATATAATTACAAAACCAGATTTAATTATTTTAGGAGTAAAATCTTGGCAAATAGTTGAAGTAGCTCGGCAACTTAAACCTATAATTTCAAAAAACACGGCAGTATTACCTTTGCAAAACGGAGCAGATAATGTTGATAAACTACTAACCGTTTTAAATATTGAAAATGTATTAGCAGGTTTGTGTAGGATTGTTAGTAAAGTAGAAACTCCAGGAATAATTAATCACTTTGCATTTGAACCAGAAATTGTTTTTGGTGAAATTTCTAACGAAAAATCTAATCGAATTAAAAAAATTAAAGAAACATTTGATAAAGCACAGTTTAAAAATAGAATTTCAGATAATATTCAATTAGATATTTGGAAAAAATTTTTATTTATAACTACTTATAGTGGAATTGGAGCGCTAACAAGAAGTGTTGTAGGTTTATTTAAAACAGATAGTTTTATACAAAATGTGATGTTAGAAACTGCTAATGAAATAGTTCAAGTTGCTCAAAAAAAAGGTATTCAGTTAACACAAGAAGATATTAACAAAACTATGAGTATTATTAATTCGTTAGATTACAATACCACAGCATCAATGCAGCGAGATATTATGGAAGGAAAGCCAAGTGAACTTGGCAATTTCAATGGCTATATTATTGAACAAGGAAAAATATTAGATATTAAAACACCAATAAACTCATTTATTTATCACGCTTTATTGCCACAAGAAAAAATTGCTCGGAATTTAAGCTAACCTTTTTCTAGGTTTCTTGCTTATCAAATAAACACCAAAAACTACAAGTAAACAACTCAAAATTTTCACCAGATTAATATCATGAGTATATTCTTTATGCCCTAAAACAAATGCATAAATACCAACCATAATAAAACTTACTACCGGCTGTAAATATATATAACTACCACTAATGGAAGGCGCAACCTTGCTTAATGCATAAATATTAAACAAGTAAGCCAAAAAAGTAGTACCTAAAATAACAAATGCAATGGTTAAATAAGTATTAAGGTCAAATGCAGAATAATCCGTAGTTAAAACATCGCTAATTCCTATAGGAAACATAAATATAAATCCAAATAAAAATACCCAACTTATTACTGTTATAGGTTTGTATTTTTTCATTAAAGGTTTTACATAAACCAAGTAAAAAGCATACGAACATGCATTAATAAACACAAAAATATTTCCTAATACAGAGCTTGTTCCACTGGCTTTTTTACTATACCATATTAAAAGGAAGGCTCCAATTCCGCCTACAATAATTCCATAAATTTTGTTTGTAGTTATTTTTTCTTTCAACATAAAAGCACTAAAAATTAACACTAAAACGGGTACTGCGGTTATAATAATAGAAGCATCTATGGGCGATGTTAAATTAAGTCCGTGAAAAAATAACAACTGATTAGTAGTCACCCCAAATAAGCCACTAAACATAAGTTTAATAAAATCCTTTTTATCAATTTTTTCTTTTATATAAATTCGTATAAACCAAAATAATAACCCGGCTCCTAATATTCTCAAAAAAACAAATGCAGATGGCCCAATTTTGTTAGGCATTACTCCTTTGGCAATTAAATGATTAGCACCGTAAATAATATTGGCACCTAATAATGCTAAATGAGCTTTATACGTATTTTTCAATTTAAAATTGATTGAATTAGTTGAAGGTGGAAAAGTACAAAATATGAAGTTACAAACGACAAGTTTTACTAAATAGAATAGTTAAAAAAAGGAGTATTTATTTTAAAGACGATAAAATTTTATCACTTTCTTTTTTAGCATATTCATACCCTATTTTATAGGCTTTATCAATCGATTTTGCATCTAAAACACTAATTTTATTTATTTCTGGAGGCGAAAACACATAGTTACAAAGCTTAAATTTTTCTATATTACTTGCATCTAAACCAATATGATATATTCGGTATAATAATTTTAATGAAGTATTAATTTCGGATTTTTCAATAGCTTCTACAGGATTTACAAAACTACCAATTATAATTTTACAATCCTTTTTTAGTGGTTCAATAGGAAAATTGTTTAAAACACCACCATCAGAATACATGCTTCCATTAATTTCCATAGGTGAAAATACCGGAGGTAATGCAGAGGATGCTATTAGGGGTTTAACAAGTTCACCCTTATCAAAATAATCTAATTGCCCTGACAATAAATTAGTTGCTGTAACGGTTAAAGGATATTTTAAACTTTCAAAGGAGTCATTTTTAAAAAACTTCTTAAAAAATAAAATATATTTATCACTATCCATAATACCAGGTTTGTTTTTGGCATATAATGATAGTTTTAGCAAGGGGGTTTCATGAAAAAATGACAGCATTTCATCAGGGGTATAACCATAAGCATATAAACCCGCAATTAATGCTCCCGCGCTTGTGCCTGAAAGTCTAGTTGGTACAACTCCATTTTCTAACAAAAACTGAATAAATCCTATATGAGCAATGCCTCTTACGCCTCCACCAGAAAGTACAAGACCAATTTTTTTAGTCATTTTTTAAATTTAATTTTTTTTGGAATTACTCAAATTTACAAATTAAAAGTTATAGTTGCTTAAAAAATATACTTTAAAGTTTTATAGAATAAGTGTAACTTTGCGCTTTTAAAAATGGAGCGTAACTAATGGAATACAATTTTAGAAAAATAGAAGCGGATTGGCAAAAGTATTGGGCAGAAAATCAAACTTTTAAAGCAGAAAATAAATCGGATAAACCAAAGTTTTTTGTGTTAGATATGTTCCCATATCCTTCTGGTGCAGGATTGCACGTTGGACATCCGTTAGGCTATATAGCTTCAGATATTTATGCAAGATATAAAAGGCATAAAGGATTTAATGTTTTGCACCCTCAAGGGTATGATTCCTTTGGCTTACCAGCGGAACAATATGCTATCCAAACAGGGCAACATCCTGCTATTACTACCGAGGCTAATATTAAAACCTATAGAAAACAGTTAGATAAAATCGGATTTTCATTCGATTGGTCTCGTGAAGTAAGAACTTCAGATCCGAATTATTATAAATGGACTCAGTGGATTTTTATACAATTATTTGAATCATATTACTGTAAAGATGCCGACCAAGCTCGTCCAATTTCAGAATTGATTGAAGTTTTTAAAGCCGAAGGAAACACCAAAATTAATGCAGTTTGTGATGACACCGTTGAATTTTTTTCTGCGGAAGATTGGAAAAATTATTCAGAAGAAGAAAAACAAAAAATACTATTACAATATCGTTTAACTTTTTTATCTGAAACCCAAGTTAACTGGTGTCCGGAATTAGGAACCGTGTTGGCAAACGATGAAATTGTAAATGGCGTTTCTGAACGTGGAGGATATCCGGTAATTCGAAAAAAAATGATGCAATGGAGTATGCGAATTACAGCTTACGCACAGCGTCTGTTGGATGGATTGGAGAAAATAGATTGGCCACAACCTCTTAAAGATTCTCAAACTTATTGGATTGGACGTTCAGAAGGAGCTATGGTTTCATTTCCTATTCTATCCCCAACCTTTTCCAAGGGAAAGGGAGTTAAGGATTTTGGTTATTTAACAGGTAATGCTGAAAATGCAAATTTATTGTTGGAAAGAGCGAAGGAGATGAGAGCGAACCCAACAAAAGCGGAAGCACTACTTTGGGAGCAACTAAAAAGTAAAAAGTTAAATGTTAAATTTAGACAACAACATTTAATTGAAGATTTTATTGTTGATTTTGTTTGTCTTTCTAAGAAGTTAATTATTGAAGTAGATGGAAAAATACATGACCATCAAATTGAAAAAGATGCTGAAAGAACTGCTATTATTGAAGAAAAAGGATATAAAGTAATTCGATTTAAAAATGAAGAGGTAATTGGAAATATAGAAGAAGTAATTTCTGAAATTGAAAATGAGCTTGAAAAAGTTCCCCTTTCCTTAGGAAAGGGGTTGGGGGAGAGGATTGATGTTTTTACAACTCGTCCTGACACTATTTTTGGAGTAAGTTTTATGACTTTAGCTCCTGAGCATGAATTGGTTTCAAAAATAACTACTGCAGAACAGAAAGATAAAGTTGAAGCATACGTAAAAGCAACTTCAAAACGTAGTGAATTAGAGCGAATGGCAGATGTTAAAACCATTTCGGGAGTTTTTACTGGAGCTTATGCTTTACATCCTTTTACAGGTAATAAAATTCCTATTTGGATTGGCGATTATGTGCTAGCTAATTATGGTACAGGTGCGGTTATGGCTGTTCCTTGTGGAGATGAGCGTGATTATGCTTTTGCAAAACATTTTGGATTAGAAATTCCAAATATTTTTGAAAATGTTGATATTTCAACCGAAGCATTTGTAGATAAAGGAACAACAGTAATTGCAAATTCAGATTTCTTAAATGGGTTATCTTATAAAAAAGCGATGAAACGAATTATTTTCGAAATTGAACAAAAAGCTTTTGGTTACGGAAAAATTAATTATCGTTTGCGTGATGCCGTTTTTAGTCGTCAACGTTATTGGGGAGAACCATTTCCGGTATATTATAAAAATGGTCTACCTCAAATGATTGACAAACAATATTTGCCAATTGTGTTGCCTGAAGTAGAAAAGTATTTACCAACTTCCGATGGCAAACCACCATTAGGAAACGCTACTGTTTGGGCTTGGGATACTAAAGCTAATAAAATTGTTGCTAATAAATTAATTGATAATAAAACAGTTTTTCCTTTAGAACTAAATACTATGCCAGGTTGGGCTGGAAGTTCATCTTACTTTAATCGATATATGGATGCTAATAATCCTGATGAATTTGTTAGTAAAGAAGCGGTAAATTATTGGAGAGATGTGGATTTATATATTGGTGGCAGTGAACATGCAACCGGTCATTTATTATATTCTCGTTTTTGGCAAAAATTCTTGTTTGATAAAGGTGTTTTACCAGTGGATGAATACGCTAAAAAGTTGATAAACCAAGGAATGATTACTGGTACGAGTGCTTTTGTTTATAGAATTAATCCTCATTTATTCGGGCAAAAGAAAGAAAATAATTCTAATTTTAACTCAATACCTGCTGTTTTTGTTTCAAAAAACATAATAGATTTATTAAAAAAGGATGAATCAAAACTTAATGAAATTGAATTAGGTGAAGTTAAGGTTGCTGTAAATAAAATCATAAATTTAGAGCAGGAATTGACTAAAAAATATAAAATTGAGAATTCTAGTTCCAAAAAAGTGAAATTATCTAAAAGCGGAAATTATTTACCAATACATGCTGATGTTTCTTTTGTGAATGCACATGATGGATTAGATATAGAAGCCTTTAAAAAATGGCGACCTGAATTTAAAAATGCTATTTTTATTGGTGAAAACGGAAAAGAAGTCCTTCCCTTTGGGGAGGATTTAGGAGGGGATAAATATATTGTAGGTCGTGAGGTTGAAAAAATGTCGAAATCGAAATACAATGTGGTAAACCCAGATGATATTTGTGAAGAATACGGTGCTGATAGTTTGCGTTTGTTCGAAATGTTTTTAGGTCCCTTAGAGCAATCAAAACCTTGGAAAACCTCTGGTATTTCTGGTGTTTACAGTTTCTTAAAAAAACTATGGAAATTATATATTGTTAACGATGAATTTTCCGTTTCCGACGAAAAACCGACAAAAGAAGAATTAAAAACCCTTCATAAAACCATTAAAAAAGTTGAAGAAGATATTGATAATTTCTCATTCAATACTTCGGTTTCAACTTTTATGATTGCCGTGAATGAGTTAACCACTTTAAAATGTAATAAACGTGCCATTTTAGAACCATTAGCAATAATTATTGAACCTTATGCACCTCATATTGCAGAAGAGCTATGGAAAAATTTAGGTCATACTACTTCCATTTCAAAAGTAGATTTTCCGAAATTTAATCCAACCTATTTAGTAGAAAGCAGTAAAGAATATCCTATTTCATTTAATGGTAAAATGCGATTTAAAATTGAGTTACCCCTAGATTTAAGTAAAGAAGAAATTGAAAAAGTAGTAATGGCTCACGAAAAAACTAAAGCTCAACTACAAGGAAGAATTCCTAAAAAAGTAATTATTGTTCCGGGTAAAATTGTAAATATTGTTGGGTAAAATTAATAATTATGGTTTAATCTGTCATTCCTTCGTAGGCAGGAATCCATTTAGAATAATCAGAATAGATTCCAATCATTATTAACTGATCGACTTGTTAAGGAGAATGGGAAAAGTATAAAAATGATAGACAAATACGAAATAATAGGACTTATTGCAGCCGTTTTAACAACATCGGCGTATGTTCCTCAAGTGTATAAAACTTGGAGAACAGAATCAGTTGGAAATATTTCGTTAACCATGTACATTGCTATGGCTATAGGAATTAGTTTGTGGTTATTATATGGTATTCATATAAACAGTATCTCTATGATTCTTGCAAATAGCATAACAGCGGTTTTAACAATTATAATTATTGTTTTTAAGGTCCGCTATAAATAAAAATGTTTAGTACATTTATTGTTGAATAGGCTGTTAAATAATCAGTATATTTACTTCAAATTTAACCATGAAAATTAAACAGCTGTCATTACGTATTCGTATTTTTTTGTCCATGATTCTTTTAGTATTATTGGCTTCTGTATTAATTGCAACGGTTACTATTTTACAATATAAAGAACAAACCAATGAATATAATCAAGGAAGGTTATCACGTAAAGAAGCTTCTGTAAAATCGGCTATAAATTATTGGTTAAATAGTGGCAATACATTTCCTTTAGAATCTAAATATTTACAATACATTTTTAAGGATAAAATTTATGAAATAGCAAATATTGAAAATTTAGAAATCAATATCTATGCCTTGGATGGTAAACTTGCCAAAAGTTCACATTCAGGTTTTGTAAAAAGTGATGCTCTTACCGTATTATCCGATTCTATTTTAAATACTATTGAATCTGCATATAATCATCATTTAATACAAACCAAAATTGTTAAAAACACAAGTTTACAATCATCGTATACTTATTTAACAGATGCTAAGTTTAAACCGATTGGTATTTTAAACTTACAATATGTTCAAGATAATTCTGTTCAAGACAGAGATTTAGAAGAGTTTTTGATGCGTTTGGCTTTTGTTTATTTACTAATGTTTGCCTTAGCTATATTATTAGCGTATTTTATTTCGAGTTATATAACCCGAAATCTTAAAGCAATTACCCTTAAAATAAGACATACAAGATTAAATAAACGGAATGAAAAAATTATTTTAAAAAATCCAAGTTCAGAAATTTTTACTTTAGTAAATGCTTATAATGCTATGGTGGATGAATTGGAAGAAAGTGCAGTAAAATTAGCACAAGGCGAACGGGAACAAGCTTGGCGAGAAATGGCAAAACAAGTGGCACATGAAATTAAAAATCCGTTGACTCCTATGCGACTTACGGTGCAAAGTTTTCAACGTAAATTTAATCCTGAAGATCCAAAAATTCATCATAAAATAAACGAATTTAGTAAAACATTAATTCAACAAATAGATACTATGAGCTCTATTGCTTCCGCTTTTTCTAATTTTGCTAAAATGCCAACACAAAATAGAGAAGAATTAAATGTGGTGGAAGTTGTAAAACATGCTTTAGATATTTTTACAGAAGATTACATTACGTTTTATCCTAAAAAAGATTGTATTAATGCGGAATTAGATAAAACGCAACTTATTAGAATAGTTACTAATTTGGTAAAAAATGCCACACAAGCTTTAGCAGAAATTGAATTCAAAAAAATTGAAGTTAGCGTGGATGAAACGGATAATGAAGTGATTATAAAAATTGCAGATAATGGGCTAGGAATTTCTGAAGCGGATAAAGTAAAAGTGTTTGAACCTAAATTCACTACAAAATCAAGTGGTATGGGTTTAGGATTGCCAATGGTTAAAAATATTGTAGAAACTTATGGAGGAAGTATTACTTTATCCTCAAAATTAAATAAAGGAACTGTTTTTGAAATTATATTACCTAAAAAATAATGTATGAATTATAATAATGTATTAATTGAAAGTAAAGAAAATTATGCTATTGTAACGGTTAATAGACCGTCAAAATTAAATGCCTTAAATAAAGAAACTATTAGTGAATTACACCAAGCTTTTTTTAGTTTAGAGAAGGATAAACAAATAAAAGCAATTATAATTACAGGAAGTGGTGAAAAAGCTTTTGTTGCAGGTGCTGATATTTCAGAATTTGCTAATTTTAATGAGTCTCAAGGTGCGGAATTGGCTAAAAAAGGGCAAGAATTATTATTTGATTTTATTCAAAATTTAACCACTCCAGTTATAGCAGCAGTTAATGGTTTTGCTTTAGGTGGAGGATTAGAACTAGCAATGGCATCACATTTTAGAGTTGCTAGTTTAAATGCCAAAATGGGATTACCCGAAGTTAGTTTAGGTGTTATTCCAGGGTATGGTGGTACTCAACGATTACCTCAGTTAGTTGGTAAAGGAAAAGCCATGGAAATGATAATGACTGCTGGAATGATTTCAGCTATTGAAGCTAAAGAATGGGGATTAGTGAATTATGTAGTTGAATTAAACGAACTACTACCATTATGTGAAAAGTTAGCTTCTAAAATTGCTAGAAATTCTTCAACAGCTATTGCTGCAGCTATAAAATCGGTAAATGCAAATTTTGAAACCAGTGTAAACGGATTTAATGTTGAAATTGAACAATTTGGAAAGTCATTTTCGACTTATGATTTTGAAGAAGGTACTACCGCTTTTTTAGAAAAACGGAAGCCTAATTTTGAATAAAATTTGGAAGTTTCCATTGTGAAGGAAGTACAGCTGTGGCAATCTTTTAATCAAATTTTAGACTTTTAATATTGAAACGTTGAAACTACTTAATTCCATTCCATTCATCATAAAATTGTTTAAGAAAAACTTCCATATAAGCATGTCTTTCTTCGGCAATTTTTTTACCAGTATTTGTATTCATTCTATCTTTTAAAAGTAGTAATTTTTCATAAAAATGATTGATGGTTGGTGCTTTGGAGTGTTTATATTCTTCTTTAGTTTGATTTAATTTTGGAGAAATTTCTGGATCATACAAGGTTCTGTTTTTAAATCCACCATAATTAAAACAACGCGCAATACCAATGGCACCAATAGCATCTAGTCTATCGGCATCTTGTAATACTTCTAATTCGGGTGAATTAAATTGTTGCTTAAAATTTCCTCCTTTAAAAGAAATATTGGCTATAATGTTTTCAATATGCACAATAATTGAATTTTCAACATTTTGACGCTCTAAAAATTCTCGAGCAATTTTTGGACCTACCGTTTCATCACCATTATTAAATTTTGAGTCGGCAATATCATGCAATAAAGCGCCCATTTCCACTATAAAAGTATTTACATTTTCATGCTTACAAATTAACTTTGCATTATTCCAAACTCTTAAAATATGAAACCAATCATGACCACCTTCGGCATTTTTTAAAGTTTGTTGTACAAAGGTTTTTGTGTTGCTAATAATCTGTTCTTTGTTCATGGTTTAAATGTAAAAGAAGCTGTCTGAAAACTGTCATTCTGAATAAAAATGAAGAATCTCATAATAATCAAATTACTGGTAATTAGATAAATAAGATTTTTCGACTGCGCTCAAAATGACAATTGAAAGACTTTTCAGACAGCCTCTTAATTATAATGTTTTTTAATAAATCGCAGAACATTTTCCACTAACACATGCTACACTAGTAGGAGGTGACACCATCATACAATCTGAGAAAACGCCCCACTTTTTATTAAACATTGCTTCTTTTTCGTTGTAAGCTACTACTTTTTCTTTTAATAATTCAACATTTATAGAGGTACTATAAACTAAATAACTGGTAGGTCCTCCGCAGGCTTTGCTTCCAAATGCTATGTAATCACAATCTGTATTTTCAGAACAAGTTCCTGTGGCAATTAGTTGTTCAATATCAATCTTTAAATTGTTTAATTCGGTTAAATCTTCCTCTTGTGAAGTTTCTGAATTATTGGAACAACCAAAAACGATTGCCATAAAAGCAATCGTATTAACTATATGTTTAAATGTTTTCATGCTATTAAATTTTACAATTACAATTTATTTATAATAATTGAACCACAAAAATTAATCCAAAAAATTAACAAAACTCATCGTAAGCAGCAGCTAAGTTAGCTGCAATAACTTCAGCAGGTCTTCCTTCAATATGATGACGCTCTAACATATGAACCAATTCGCCATCTTTAAATAAGGCAATTGCTGGTGATGATGGTGGAAAAGGAATCATGTTTTCGCGAGCAGTTGCAGTAGCTTCTGCATCCACTCCAGCAAAAACAGTTACTAATTGGTTAGGTGTTTTATCAAATTGTAAAGATGAAATTGCTCCTGGACGCGCAGAACCTGCCGCACAACCGCAAACAGAGTTTACCATTACTAAAGTTGTTCCTTCATTTTGTAATGCATGAGTTACTTCTTCAGAAGTATGTAGTGATTTAAAACCAGCATTTTCTAATTCTTCTTGCATTGGTTTTACTAATTCTGGTGGGTACATATTTTTATTTTTTTAGTTAGATATTTTAAAATGCAAATATAACTAGTTTTTAATACTAAAAAATTATAAATATTTTAACGCTAAAATCTGCAAGCCATTTTATGAAGAAAAGTATTAAATGTATCTTTGCGCCGTAAAAAATAGATATGGGAAATTTTTTAAAATGGATTGGTGCTGGGCTTGGATTTTCATTAGGAGGACCTATCGGCAGCATTTTAGGATATGCGGTAGGAAGTTTTATAAGTGAGTTTTCTAAAGAAGATATTGAAAATGCTAAACAATTTAAAACCAGTAGTGTAAATACACAATCAGGAGATTTTGAAATTAGTTTACTTATTTTATCGGCATTAGTTATTAAAGCGGATGGAAAAGTTAACGAAGCAGAATTAATGTACGTTCGAAATCATTTTAAAAGAATGTATGGTGCTGAACGAGCAAATAATGCTTTTAAATTATTTAAAGGATTTATTAAAAGTAATCAAATTTCTACGCGACAGGTTTGTTTACAAATTAGGCAGAATATAACACATGCATCTCGTTTACAATTAGTACATTTTTTGTTTGGTGTTGCTAATGCAGATGGGTTTGTAACAGAAGCAGAAGTTAATATAATTAAGATTATTGCCGGATATTTGGCGATAAATCAATACGATTTTGAATCTATAAAAGCCATGTTTTATGATAGTTCAGATAGTTCCTATAGAATATTAGGAATTGAAAAAAACGCATCGGATATAGAGGTTAAAAAAGCGTATAGAAAAATGGCTAAAAAATATCATCCTGACAAACTGCAACATTTAGGAGATCAGCTTAAAAAAGGCGCTGAAGAAAAATTTAAAGAAGTACAAAAAGCATACGATAATATTCAAAAAGAAAGGGGTTTATAATTATAATTGTGACTTATTAGAAAAGGAAGTGTCCTAATACTGTAAGTAAGAATTAATTATAAAAATTAATCAAGGAATAAATTATAATTTCAACTTAATAAGTTACCCCAAGATTAGTTAAAGCGTCTTTTTTATAGGTTTAGAGGCGCTTTTTTATGTGTTTAAATAAGTGCTTAGTTTTTCGGGACCATCTAAAATAGTTTTAACAATTTGTAAAGTGCCATCATTTTGTGAAATGGTATGCCATTTTATTAGGCTTATTTCAAGGTTGCTAATTTCAATACCGGTAATTGCTCTTGGATATACGCAACTACCATCATTAAAGTATGGTAATTTGCCTGGCTCAGGAAATCTTGGTCGGTGGGTATGACCTGCTATAACCATTTGATTATTGTTTGCTAAAATCCACTGTTTTAAATTTTCTTCAACCTTAATAAGTCCTTTGTAGTTTTTTGCTGGACTTGTAGGGTCTTTAATTCCTAAAATCTGTATTGGTTTCCATAAAACACGAACTAAAAACCTACTCCATTTCCATAAAACATAATTAAAAAAATCGGCTTGATGACCATGAATTAATAAGATGTTTTTGGTAAAGCCTTCAATTTCTAAAACAATACTTTCTTGAATAGCAATATTTTTTAAAAATTCCTTTTGGAAACTTGTAATTTTATCAAAATAAAAATCAAAGTATTTTTTTACTTTTTTCTTATTTTTAAATATCATATCATGATTTCCCCATAAAAAATGAAATCTTCCTGCTTTGTAAAAATCTTTTAATAGTAATAAAATATGTTTGTACGATGAAAAAATTTCGTTGAAGTTACGGTTTTCCCAAAGTTCAAATCCATCGCCTAATTCAAAATAAGTGAAATCAGCTTTGTGGTAGTTTTTTAAAGCGTGAAAATATATAGTTCGGTTATGAGCAAAATCATCTGCATAACTATTATCACCTCTGTGAACATCACTAAAAAAAATAAATTTAGAGTCGATATCTAATGGAATTCTTTTAGCTTTTTTAAAAGAATTAGACAGAATTAGTTGCACTATTGAATTCATAAAAATTAATTCAAATATAGCTAAACTAAAAAACCTATTAAATTAAAGATTTTAGTACAGTATTTCGTGGTTTTATGTACGGTTATTTTCAATAAAATATGTAATTTCGCAAACTAATTGAATTATAGTAGCAAAAATGAGTAAAAAGTTTAGAGAATATAAAGGATTGAACCTCACTAAAGTAGCAGAAGAAACTTTAGCGTTTTGGGAAGCAGAGCATATTTTCGAAAAAAGTATAACTACACGTGATGAAAATAAACCTTATGTATTTTTTGAAGGACCACCTTCAGCAAATGGTTTACCAGGAATTCATCATGTAATGGCTAGAGCTATAAAAGATATTTTTTGCAGATATAAAACATTAAAAGGATTTCAAGTAAAAAGAAAAGCTGGTTGGGATACCCATGGATTACCTGTGGAATTAGGTGTTGAAAAAGAATTAGGAATTACCAAAGAAGATATCGGTAAAAAAATTACCGTTGAAGAATATAATGAAGCGTGTAAAAAAGCAGTAATGCGTTATACTGATATTTGGGAAGAACTAACACGCCGTATGGGGCATTGGGTTGATATGCACGACCCTTATGTAACCTACAAACCAAAATATATGGAAACGGTTTGGTGGTTATTGGCACAATTGTACAAAAAAGGACTAATTTATAAAGGGTACACCATACAACCGTATTCTCCAAAAGCAGGAACAGGCTTAAGTTCTCACGAATTAAATCAACCAGGAACATATCAAGATGTTACGGATACTACTGTGGTTGCTCAGTTTAAAGCTATAAAAAACACCTTACCTAAAAGCATTAAAGATGTTGATGGAGATATTTTCTTTTTAGCTTGGACAACCACCCCTTGGACTTTACCTTCAAATACTGCTTTAACGGTTGGAAAGAAAATTGATTATGTTTTGGTAAAATCATTTAACCAATATACATTTCAACCGACCAATGTTATTTTAGCAAAATCATTAGTAACAAAACAATTTGCTAAAAAATTCGTTGCTGTTGAAAATGAAAGTGAATTGGCGGCATACAAAAATGATGATAAAAAGATTCCATTTTTTGTAGCAAAAGAATTTAAAGGAGCGGATATTGTTGAGTCAAAGTACGAACAATTAATGCCTTATGCACTACCATATCAAAATTCTGAAAATGCGTTTAGAGTTATAGCAGGAGATTTTGTAACTACTGATGATGGTACAGGTATTGTTCATACCGCACCAACTTTTGGGGCTGATGATGCCATGGTTGCAAAAAAGGCAAAACCGGAAGTACCACCAATGTTGGTGTTGGACGATAATGAAAATCCGGTTCCTTTGGTTAATTTACAAGGAAAATTCACCAAGCATATGAAAGAGTATGCAGGTAAATATGTAAAAAATGAATATTATGTAGATGAACCCGCTCCTGAAAGGTCTTTAGATGTTGAAATTGCAATTCAGTTAAAAGAAGAAAATAAAGCTTTTAACGTTGAAAAATATCGTCACAGTTATCCACATTGTTGGAGAACGGACAAGCCAATATTATATTATCCTTTAGATTCTTGGTTTATTAAAGTTACCGATAAACGGGATAGAATGTTTGAATTGAATGAAACTATTAATTGGAAACCAAAATCTACAGGAGAAGGCAGATTTGGTAACTGGTTAAAAAATGCGAACGATTGGAATTTATCACGTTCACGCTATTGGGGAACTCCATTACCTATTTGGAGAACTGAAGACGGAACTGAAGAAATCATGATTGGTTCTGTAGAAGAATTAAAATCTGAAATGCAAAAATCTGTAGAAGCTGGATTTATGAAAGCCGATGTTTTTGCTGATTTTGAAGTTGGAAACATGACAGAAGAAAATTATGATAAAATTGACTTGCATAAGAATGTGGTGGATGGTATTACCTTAGTTTCAGATTCAGGAAAACCAATGAAAAGAGAATCAGATTTAATTGATGTTTGGTTCGATTCTGGTTCAATGCCGTATGCACAATGGCATTATCCGTTTGAAAATGCAGCATTAATTGACGAAAATAAATTTTATCCAGCTGATTTTATAGCTGAAGGAGTTGACCAAACTCGCGGATGGTTTTATACTTTACACGCCATTGGAACTATGGTTTTTGATTCCGTTGCCTATAAAAATGTAGTATCAAACGGATTGGTGTTAGATAAAGTTGGTAAAAAAATGTCCAAACGTTTAGGAAATGCAGTAGATCCTTTTGAAACTATGGATAAATTTGGACCTGATGCTACACGTTGGTATATGATAACCAATGCGAATCCTTGGGATAATTTAAAATTTGATTTAGAAGGAATAGATGAGGTTCGTCGTAAATTCTTCGGAACCCTTTATAACACGTATTCTTTCTTTTCGTTATATGCTAATTTAGATAATTTTACGTATGCTGAAGAAGAAATTTCCATTGAAAAAAGACCAGAAATTGACCGTTGGGTATTATCTGAACTAAATACATTAGTTAAAAATGTAGAAAAATTTTATGAAGATTATGAACCAACAAAAGCCACTAGAGCAATTCAAAATTTTGTAACTGAAAATTTAAGTAATTGGTTTGTTCGTTTAAGTAGAAGGCGTTTTTGGAAAGGAGAATACGGAACTGATAAAATTTCAGCCTACCAAACTTTATATACAGCTATGCTAACGGTAGCAAAATTAAGTTCACCAGTAGCTCCATTTTTTATGGACAATTTGTATAAAGATTTAGTTAGTGTTACATGTAAAGAAAAATTTGAGTCAGTCCATTTAACAAAATTCCCAACCTATAATAATGAGTTGGTTGACAATAATTTAGAGCATAAAATGCAACAAGCTCAAAAAATATCATCTATGGTATTATCACTTCGAAAAAAAGAAATGATAAAAGTTCGTCAACCACTACAACGAATTATGATTCCTATTTTAGATGAAAATGATAGGCAAGAAATTTTAGCTGTTGAAAACTTAATTAAATCAGAGGTAAATATCAAAGAAATTGAATTAATTGATGACGCTTCAGGTATACTAGTTAAAACCATAAAGCCCAATTTTAAAGTGTTAGGGCCCAAATTTGGAAAAGATATGAGATTTGTTTCTCAGGCTATTCAAAATTTAACACAAGAAGATATTTCAATTGTTGAAAAACAAGGTAATATTTCTTTAAATATAGAAGGAAAAGTTGTAAATTTAACCCTCAATGAAGTTGAAATTACCTCTCAAGATATTGAAGGATGGTTAGTAGCCAATCAAGGAGGTTTAACCGTAGCTTTAGATGTAACTATTACCGATGAATTACGCAATGAGGGAAATGCGAGAGAATTGGTAAATAGAGTTCAGAATTTAAGAAAAGAATCAGGTTTAGATGTAACTGACAAAATAAAGTTAGTTATTCAAAAAAATGATATATTAGAACAATCAATTAAAGCAAATGAACAATATATAAAAACTGAGACGTTAACTAATAAAATAGTATTTAAAGAAACCTTAGAACAAGGTATTGAAATTGCCTTTGACAATGTAAATACTAAAATTTTAATTGAAAAAGTATAAATTATGAGTGAAAATACAAGATACTCCGATAAAGATTTAGCAGAATTTAAAAAAATAATTTTGCAAAAAATTGAACGAGCTGAAGAAGATTTAGCTTTGTTAAAAAGCTCATTTAAAAATGATAGTAATAATGGGACTGATGATACTTCTCCAACATTTAAAGCATTCGAAGAAGGTTCAGAAACTATGTCAAAAGAAGCAAATGTTCAATTAGCTATTCGTCAAGAAAAGTTTATAAGAGATTTAAAAAATGCCCTACTTCGAATTGAAAATAAAACATACGGTATTTGTCGTGTAACAGGCAAACTAATTCAAAAAGAACGCTTAAAATTAGTCCCTCATGCAACATTAAGTATCGAAGCAAAAAAAATGCAAAATTAACTATAAGGCTGTTTGAAAAGTGTCATTCTGAATGAAAATGAAGAATCTCATAAAAATTAAATTACTGATAATTAGGTAAATAAGATTTTTCGACTATACTCAAAATGACAATTGAAAGATTTTTCAGATAGACTCATTTTTTTAGGTAAACAAATTGAAAAAAGCAATAAGTATTATTCTAATAGTTTTATTAATTGATCAAATTAGTAAAATTTACATCAAAACAAATTTTTTATACGGACAAGAAGTAGTTGTGTTTAACTGGTTCAGAATTCACTTTATTGAAAATAATGGCATGGCTTGGGGAGCTGAATTTGGAGGGAAAACAGGAAAGCTATTTTTAACTATTTTTAGGTTGTTTGCTATAACTGGTATTGGTTACTGGTTAATTAAATCAGTTAAAAGTAATGCACCAAAATTGTTGATTGTAGCTATTTCATTAATTTTTGCTGGTGCATTAGGGAATATTATTGATTCTGTTTTTTATGGAATCATCTTTAATACACCACATAATACTACAGCAACATTATTTGCAAATGAACCGTATGGTAAATTATTTTTCGGAAAAGTAGTAGATATGCTTTATTTTCCTATCTGGAGCGGGGATTTACCTTCTTGGATTCCATTTTATGGTGGAAAGCCATTTACTTTTTTTAATGCTATTTTTAATGTAGCTGATACTGCAATTTCTACAGGTGTTGGTATTTTAATATTTTTCAATAAAATAGTTTTTCCAAAAAAATAAAACAATTTAATTGTAAGTTTTTGTAAACCTAAATATATTATCGTATATTTGCGATTAACATTTATTAATTTTAAATTAATACCATAAAAAATGAAAACAATAAAAGTATTAGGAACCGGTTGTTCAAATTGCAAACGGACTGAAGAAATTTTAAAATCAGTTATTAAACAATTAAATTTAAATATTGAAATTGAAAAGGTTGAAGATATTCAAGAAATAATGAGATATAATGTTATGAGCACTCCTGCAATTGTTATTGATGAAATTGTTGTTTTAAAAGGACGAGTACCTAGCTTGTCTGAAGCTAAAGAGCTATTAGAAAATGCAAGTGCATCCAGTTGCTGTTCAGGTGATGATAATGGAAGTTGTTGTAATTCTGAAAAAAGTGAATTGGAACATTCTTGTTGTGCTTCTGATTCTGCTTCTGATTCATCTTGTTGCTAAAAAAAATAAAACTAATTAATGAAAACAAGACTTAAACTATTAGACAGGTTTTTAACTGTTTGGATATTTCTTGCTATGGTAATTGGAGTTGGGTTAGGTGTTATTTTTCCTCAAATGGCAAATTTCACCAATAGTTTATCTGTTGGAACCACCAATATACCCTTGGCAATCGGACTCATATTAATGATGTACCCACCTTTAGCAAAAGTTGATTATAAGCTGTTACCAAAGGCATTTAAAGATGCTAAACTAATGCGATTATCTTTATTTTTAAATTGGATAGTTGGTCCTTTTTTAATGTTCTTTTTGGCAATTATATTTTTACATAATTATCCTGAATATATGACAGGCCTTATATTAATTGGCTTGGCAAGGTGTATTGCTATGGTAATTGTTTGGAATGATTTAGGAGGTGGAAATCGTGAATATGGCGCTACATTAATAGCTTTAAATAGTCTTTTTCAAGTGTTTACTTATAGTTTTTATGCTTGGTTGTTTATCACAGTACTTCCAAAGTATTTCGGATTAAAAAGTTATCATGTAGATATTTCTATGGTAGAAGTGGCAAAAAGTGTTGCTATTTATTTAGGGATTCCTTTTCTGGCGGGTTACTTATCTCGTAAATACTTAACTAAATTTAAAGGAGAAAACTGGTATAAGCGCAAGTTTATTCCATTTATTTCACCTGTAACTTTAATCGCTTTATTAGCAACTATTGTATTAATGTTTAGTTTAAAAGGGGATATGATTTTGCAATTACCTATGAATGTTATTCGCGTGGCAATTCCTTTAATTATTTATTTTGTGGTTATGTTTTTAACAAGCTTTTTTATAGGAAAATCTCTGAAAGTACCTTATGATAAAAATGCAGCAGTAGCATTTACAGCTACAGGTAATAATTTTGAATTAGCCATTGCGGTATCTATTGCGGTATTCGGATTAAATTCAGCACAAGCATTTACCGGGGTTATTGGTCCTTTAGTTGAAGTTCCGGTTTTAATAGGCTTAGTTAATGTATCACTTTGGTTAAAGAAAAAATATTATTAAATCATCAAATCAAATCCATGAAAATATTAATACTTTGTACAGGAAACTCTTGCAGAAGCCAAATGGCAGAAGGGTTTTTAAAATCTTTCGATTCTAATTTAGAAGTTTATTCTGCTGGTACAGAACCAACGTCACAAGTACATCCAAAAGCGATTGAAGTGATGCTTGAAGTTGGAATAGATTTATCAAAAAACAATCCTAAATCAATAAGCAAATTTTTAGATAAAGAATTTGATTATGTAATAACCGTTTGTGGAGGCGCAAAGGAAGCTTGCCCGATGTTTACAGGTAATGTAAAACACCGATTGCATATTGGATTTGAAGATCCTGCTGATGCTGAAGGGACTGAAGAAGAAATTTTAAATCAGTTTCGTAGCATTAGAGATCAAATAAAAGATGAATTTTATCTTTTTTATAACGATAAATTGGCTAAATCAATTTAAATTTTTTAAAGATGAAAAGAACCTTAACAGATATAGATTATAAAGAAAACACAGAAGAATTAGCCCGTTTTGCTAAAGCATTAGGCCATCCTACTCGAATTGCGATATTAAAGCATTTAGAAAATCAATCTTGTTGTTTTACAGGTGATTTGGTAGATGTTTTTCCATTGGCTCAATCTACAATTTCACAACATTTAAAAGAATTAAAAAATGCAGGGTTAATTCAAGGTGAATTAAAACCACCCAAAATTAAATATTGCATTCATCAAAAAAATTGGGAACGAGCAAAAAAATTATTTGATGATTTATTCAATCAGAAAATAACTAAACTCAAATGCTAATAAAATAGATACAATTAACAAATATGTTTGATTGGATTCAAAAGTTAGCAGATTGGTTGGTGTTTGACGCTTTACATTTAACTAAAGGACAACACTTAGCAGAAGCTTTGAACTTCTTTATTTACGATAGCATTAAAATAATGCTATTGTTAGTAGTAATTATCTTTTTTATGGGAATTATAAATAGTTATTTTCCTATAGAAAAAGTTCGTAATTATTTGTCTCGAAACAAACTATTTGGGTTTGAATATTTAATGGCAAGTTTATTTGGAGTAGTTACTCCTTTTTGTTCATGCTCATCAGTTCCTTTGTTTATAGGCTTTGTTCGTGGAGGAATTCCATTAGGTGTAACTTTTGCTTTTTTAGTAACATCACCCTTGGTAAATGAAGTTGCTATCGGTCTTTTTATTGGGCTTTTCGGAATAAAAATTACTGCAATTTATGTTGTAAGTGGAGTTTTATTGGGATTAGTTAGTGGACTTATTTTAAGTCGTTTTAAGCTAGAATGCTTTTTAACACCTTGGGTAAAAGAGGTTTTAGCCAGTGCAGAAAGAGATGAAGAAGCTTTTGTAGCAGAAAAAACTCCTTTTGGTAAGCGTTTGCCTGTTATTTGGAATGAAGTGATGAAAATTATTAAAGGTGTTATTGTTTATGTACTTATAGGTATAGCAATTGGTGGCTTAATGCACGGCTATGTTCCTGAAGGCTTTTTTGAACAGTATATGAGTAAAGATAATTTCTTTGCTGTACCAATTGCCACTATTTTGGCAGTTCCTATGTACTCAAATGCATCTGGTATTTTACCAGTAATGCAAGTATTAGTTTCAAAAGGAATACCCATTGGAACTGCTATTGCTTTTATGATGGGTGTGGTAGGATTATCATTTCCGGAAGCCATGCTTTTGAAAAAAGTTATGACTTTCAAGTTAATAGGAATATTTTTTGGAGTAGTAACACTTTGTATTATTATTTCAGGGTATTTATTTAACATCATAATATAAAATATCTTAAAACAATATTCTCCAAATTTGAGCTACTAAAAAAGTGACTATAAAGCCTAGAATAATAGGGAAAATGGTGGCAACGGTTGTCCATTTTAAACTTTTAGTTTCTTTATAAATAGTGTAAATAGTAGTACTGCACGGGTTATGTAATAAACTGAATAACATTACGTTAATTGCAGTTAACAAAGTCCACCCGCCTGCTTTTAAAACATCAGCAGTTGCATTTACTGAGCCTAGTTCAAACATTACCCCAGCGCCTTTTCCTCCAGCAATTCCCGTTACTAAAACCGTTAACATTAATATCGTTGGTATTACAATTTCATTGGCAGGTATAGCAACAATATAAGCTAATAATATAATGCCATTTAATCCCAATAAAAAACCAAATCCATCTAAGGAATTTATAACCCAGGCAGCAATACTTTCGTTGCCAATATAAATATTTGAAATTAGCCAAATTACAGCACCGGCTGGGGCTGCAAAAACAATAGCTCTCCATAAAACTATTAAAGTTCTATCAATTAACGAAGTATAAATGGTTTTCCAGAATCTAGGAGGTCTGTAAGGTGGTAATTCTAAATTAAAAGTAGAAACTTCTCCTTTTAAAACGGTTTTAGATAAAGCCCAAGAAGAAAAAAACATAAAAAATATTCCTAAAAGAGCAATGCCTATAACAGCAGACAGTGATGCTAGTCCTGAAAAGGTTGATGGAACCACAGCACCAATAAAAATGGTAGCAATTAAAATTTGAGTTGGCCAACGACCGTTGCAAAGCGAAAAATTATTAGTGATTATTGCAATTAAACGTTCTCTTGGGCTATCAATAATCCGAGTTGCTATAACGCCGGCTGCATTACATCCAAATCCCATACTCATGGTTAAAGCTTGTTTGCCATGAGCTCCAGATTTTTTAAATAAAGTATCTAAATTAAAAGCAACTCTAGGTAAATAACCAAAATCTTCCAGAAGCGTAAATAAGGGGAAAAAGATAGCCATTGGTGGAAGCATAACTGAAATAACCCAAGCAACAGATAGATAAACCCCATCAATTAAAAACCCGCTCAACCACCATGGCATATTTATACCAGTTGCTAAACTTTTTAAAAATGGATGAAAATCATCTAATAGAATTTGTGCTAATAGTGATGATGGATAATTTGCTCCAACAATAGTTAGCCAAAGTACAACTGCCAAAACAAAAAACATAATTGGGAAGCCCCAAATTTTACTGGTAACAATTTTATCAATTTTAGAATCAAGTCTAAGTTTGGTTTTTGAATTATCTTTTGTAACAGCATTACTAACCAAATCTGCTGCATCAGCATAAATACCTTCGGCTAAATTATCATGAAAATCATCACCAATCTCCCAACGAAGTTCTTTAGAAAGCGATAAAATTTTATGGATGTTTTTGTTGCTCATATTTTTATTTTATACAAATTCACCTGTTTCAAGTGCATTTATTATTTGAGTATCTCCTTCTAATAACCTAAAAGCCAACCATCTGCTATTTGGAATGTTTGGGTATTCTTTTTCAATTTCTAAGCTTAATTTTTTTACAGCCTTTTCTATATTCTTCGGGATATTTTTAATTCGGTGTGGTTTGCAACTTATTTTATTATTAGCTAATTCGCTAATGGTTTGAATTAATTCCGGAATTCCTTTATTGAATCTGGCGCTTGTTGGAACTACAGGGATTCCCAAATCTCGTGCCAATGTTCGAGTATTTATTTCAATATTATTTCTAGCTGCTTCATCCATTAAATTTAAACACAAAACAGCCTTATCGGTTATTTCTAATATTTGTAAAACCAAATTTAAGTTCCGTTCTAACCTACTAGCATCAACTACAATTACAGTTACGGAAGGTTTGCCAAAAAGAATAAAATTTCGTGCTACTTCTTCATCTTCTGAAGTAGATAATAGAGAATATGTTCCTGGTAAATCAATTAATTTAAACCTTTGATTATTGTATTGAAAACCTCCTTCAGCTCTAGTCACAGTTTTTCCAGGCCAATTTCCAGTATGTTGCCGTAAGCCGGTTAAGGAATTAAAAACAGTACTTTTACCCGTGTTTGGATTACCTGCTAAAGCCACTACAAAATCAAAATCAGTGGTATTTACCCCAAGTTTTTTCAATCCGTTAGCATTAAATTGAGCGCAAGTTTCACATACACTTTTTACTTTATTATCCATCATTTAATCTTTTTTAATCAAAATATGAGAAGCCTGATTATTTCGTAAGGCAATGGTTGTTCCTTTAATTAAATAAGCAGTAGGTTCTTTTAAAGGGTTTAATAAATCGATACTTACTTTTGCACCCTTAACAAAACCTAAGTCTAATAATCTTCTTCTATTTTCACCTCTACTTTCTTTAGAAAGACCTATGATACTAGCAGTTTCATTTTCTTTTAAACTTGATAGTCTACCTAATTTTTTTTCATCTATATCAATTTTTTCAATTACAGCAATAGTTAAATTTTCGGCTACTTTTGGAGACAATTTAAACTCTTCTCCTTCGGCATAAAAAGTAACTCGAGTAGCATTATTTTCTAAGACTTTTATATGCGATCCAATATGAATATTTTCGGCTAATATTTGTTTATAAATAACTTCTGGTTCATCTTCAATATGAATTATTTTTCCAACAGTATAAACAGGTAAGCTAGAAAGTGCAACACCATTTAAACTAGCCATTTTACCACTTTGAGAAGGAATGGGATCTCCGTGAGGATCGAACTTAGGTTCGCCTAATTGCGCTGCTAATAAATTGGTTTCTTCAGTATTTAATTCGTGTTCTTTTTGTTCAGCTCTTTCATGCCATTCTAATTTGTCATAACCTGTTTTTTCTGCCAAAAATTTCTCCCATAACCGGTGCATTCTAATAATTCGCAAAGCATAATCTTTACCAACATTAGTAAGTTTAATTTTTTCTTCATCTAATAAAATGAGACTATTATTAATCATTTTTTCAATGCTTTGATTAATCACAGATTCTTTAAACTTCAGTAATCTGGTAAGGTCATTTTTGTTAATGATATTTCCGGAGCTTTCATTATGAAAAAGTAACTTTAAAATATCTTCAATTATAATTTTTTCATTGGTCCTGTAATTATTTTTAACAATCCAAAACCATCCTTTTGAAGGTCTAAATAAAAGATACAGCAATAATGAAATTACCAGAAACAGCAATAAGGCATTAAGTGGATTATAGGTGTACATTAGTTTTTTAAATATAAGTTTTTAGCAACGTTTTCAGAAATTATTAACTGTTGATTATTATAGGTTATTTTAAAAGAATTATCAAAAGGTTCAATTTCTAGTATTTTAATTTTCGCTCCTATTTCCAAATTGTTTTTACTTAAGTAATTTAAAAATTTATCAGAAGAATCTTTTACATGGATAAAAATACCTTCTTCATTAACACCGAGTTGAGTCATGTTAATCATTTTTACTTTTTTTATTTTTCCGTTTTTTGTAGGAATTGGATCTCCGTGAGGGTCAAGCGTTGGAAAATTTAAAAAAGCATCTAAATTAGTAATTAATTTTTCTGATTTAATATGTTCTAATTCTTCTGCCAGCTCATGTACTTCATCCCATTTAAAATTAAGCTTATCAACCAAAAAAACCTCCCATAAACGATGATTTCTAATGATAGAAAGTGCAATTTGTTCTCCTTTACCAGTTAGTTTTACACCATAATATTTTTTGTAATCTATAAGGTTTTTTGCTGCTAATTTTTTTAGCATATCTGTTACAGATGAGGCTTTAGTATTCAATGACTTAGCAATTGAATTTGTTGGAGCTCCATTTTGATGTGCTAAACTAAATTTATAGATTGCTTTTAAATAATTTTCTTCTGTAAAGGAATTCATTTGTATTAAATATTTAGACAAAGCTAAATATAATTTTTAGATTAATCTAAAAATTATTGTTAAAATCTACAATTGTAAGTTTAAATTTATTTTTCATCAAAAATAAAATAGTACTTTTAATTTTTAAACAAGTCTATAAATTGGAACTCAAACTTCAAATACAAACACTCCCAAGCCAGCCTGGTGTTTATCAATATTTTGATAAAAACGACACCATTTTATACGTAGGTAAGGCAAAAAATTTAAAGAAAAGAGTGGCTTCATATTTTACCAAAACTCATGAAAATGGTAAAACTAGAGTCCTTGTAAAAAAAATTGCAACTATAAAACACATTGTTGTTAATTCTGAAACCGATGCACTTTTATTAGAAAATAATTTAATTAAAAAATATAAACCGCAATATAATATTTTGCTTAAGGATGATAAAACTTATCCTTGGATTTGCATTAAAAGAGAACGATTTTCGCGTATATTTTTAACTAGAAATGTGATTAAAGACGGTTCAGAATATTTTGGTCCTTATACTTCTGTTAGAACAGCCAGAGCTTTGCTGGATTTAATAAAAGAGTTATATCAATTGCGAACTTGTAATTATGATTTAAGCGAAAATAACATCGATTTAAAAAAATATAAAGTTTGTTTAGATTATCATATTGGTAATTGTAAAGGTGCTTGTGAAGGGTTGCAAACCGAAACAGATTATAAAAAAGATATTGATGCAATACGTAATATTATTAAAGGTAATTTTAAACAATCCATTCAATTATTTAAAGAATTGATGCATCAATTTTCTGAAAAAATGGAGTTTGAGGAGGCTCAAAAAATTAAAGAAAAAATTGATTTATTAGCTAACTATCAGGCAAAATCAACGGTTGTAAATCCATCCATTACCAATGTTGATGTATTTTCGCTTATTTCAGATGAAAGTTTTGCTTATGCTAATTTCTTTAAAATAATAAATGGCGCTATTATACAATCACATACCACAGAAATTAAAAAGAAATTAAACGAAACCGATAAAAAATTATTGGAACTGTTTATTGTTGAAATTCGAACTCGATTTAACTCAGTATCAAAAGAAATTTATGTTCCGTTTGATGTGGATTTAGGAGAGAATGTAAAAGTAACTATTCCAAAATTAGGAGATAAAAAAAGGATTGTAGAATTAAGTATTAGAAACGCCAAATATTATCGGCAAGAAAGGTTTAAACAAATAAAAATTGTAGACCCAGATAGGCATGTAAATCGGATTATGGCGCAAATGAAAAAAGATTTAAGGCTTACAAGTGAACCAAGACATATTGAATGTTTTGATAATTCTAATATTCAAGGAACTAACCCAGTTGCTGCTTGTGTTGTTTTTAAAAATGGAAAACCTAGTAAAAAGGATTATCGTCATTTTAATATAAAAACAGTAGTTGGTTCAGACGACTTTGCTTCTATGGAAGAAGTCGTTTTTAGACGCTATAAACGATTGAAAGAAGAAGATGAATCTTTGCCACAACTTATAGTTATTGATGGCGGAAAAGGACAATTATCATCGGCTGTAAAAAGTTTAGATGTTTTAGGCTTACGAAATAAAATTGCCATAATTGGTATTGCTAAAAGATTAGAAGAAATATATTATCCAAAAGATCCTATTCCATTATATTTAGATAAAACTTCTGAAAGTTTAAAAATAATTCAACGACTTAGAGATGAAGCACATCGATTTGGAATTACACATCATAGAAATAAAAGAAGTAAAGCTGCATTAACCAATGAATTAGACCAAATTTCTGGTATTGGTAAGCAAACTGTTGTATCTTTAATGAAGCATTTTAAATCGGTTAAAAGAGTTAAACTAGCACCATTTGCTGAAATTGAAAAAGTTGTAGGTAAAAATCGTGCTCAAAAAATAATAGAACATTATCAAAAAACAGATAAATGAAAAAGCTTTTAATTTTCCTTTTAATAATTTCTAGTTTATCTGTGTTTTCACAAAGCAAACCAAATAAAAAAGATATAAAAGTAGGTTTGGTTTTAAGTGGAGGTGGAGCAAAAGGATTTGCCCATGTTGCTGCCATTAGAGTATTAGAAGAAGCTGGTATTCGAATTGATTATATTGGTGGAACAAGTATGGGAGCAATAGTTGCTGGCTTATATGCAGCTGGTTATAATGGCAAACAATTAGATTCTATATTACGGTCTATAAATTATCAGAAAATCCTTTCGGGGGATTTACCTCGTAAATCAAAACCATTTTACGAAAAAGAAAATGGCGAAAAATATGTTTTAGTATTGCCAATAAAAAAGGGCAAAGTTGGAATACCTGTGGCGTTATCTGGAGGGCAAAACGTGCTTAATTTACTTACAAGGTTAACAGAACAAGTAAATAATATTCATGACTTTAATAAATTACCTATTCCATTTTTGTGTGTAGCTACAAATTTGGTAACAGGGAAACAAGAAGTTTTAAGAAAGGGGTTTTTACCCTTAGCTATGAAAGCAAGTGGTTCTTTTCCAACGTTATTAGCACCCGTAGAAATTAATAAAAAACTTTTAACGGATGGAGGAATTGTAAACAACTTTCCTGCAAAAGAAGTTAAAGAAATGGGAGCAGATGTATTAATTGGAGTGGATACACAAAGTGGTTTAGCTAAAAAGGAAAATTTAGATTCTGCAATAAAAATTTTAAATCAAATTGTTGGATTTCAAATTAATCAAAATCAAGAGAAAGAAACTAATTATGTGGATGTTTTAATAAAACCTAATGTAAAAAAATACAATGTAGTTTCATTTGATAAAATAGATGAAATTATGAAAGAAGGAGATAGTGCTGCTCGTAAAAAAATGATTGTTCTAAAAGCAATAGCAAAGCAACAAATAAAGAAAGAAAAACCATTGGTTAAAAATAATTATAAGCAAAAATTTGTAATTAAAAAGATTGAAGTAACAGGAAACAAAAACTATACTAGAGCGTATATGCTTGGAAAATTGAATATAAAAAAGCAGGATTCAACAAATTATGATAAACTTGAGAGTTGTATAAACAATATTACTGCAACTGGTAATTTTGAATCCATTCAATACAATATGTTAAAAGTTGATGGTGGAGAAACGATACAATTTAAAGTAAAAGAAAATGAAATTTCTAATTATTTAAAATTAGGTATCCATTTTGATGATTTATATAAAACAGGAGTGTTGGTAAATTATACAGCAAAGCATTTACTGAACAAAAATGATGTACTATCCACAGATATTATTTTAGGAGATAATTTAAGATATAACTTAAATTATTTTATTGATAACGGATTTTATTGGAGCTTTGGAATTCGATCTAGGTATAATAATTTTAGTGCCGATGTAAATTTTAATGAAGCTAATGTGAATAAAATTAGTTTAAATTATGAAGATATTACCAATCAAATTTATGTGCAAACCGTTTTTAATAGAAAATTTGCAATTGAAATGGGGGCAGAGCATAAAAATATAAAAGCATATACAGAAACTATTGGTTCATTAGATTCTATTCCGACAAATGCCAGTAGATTGTATTTTGATAAATCCGATTATTTTAATTTAATTGCTTCTATTAAAATAGATACTTATGATAAAAAATATTTTCAAAAGAAAGGTTTTTATCTAAATACCGATTTTAAGTGGTTTTTAAAATCTTCAAACTATAATAAAAATTTTAAAGCTTTTTCTCAAATAAAGGGTAAAATGGGATTGGCATTTACGTTTTTTAATAAATTAACCACACACATTATTTCAGAAGCAGGAATTACTATTGGTAATAATGATAATAGAGTTTTGGATTTTAATTTAGGAGGCTATGGCGAAAATTTTATTAATGAATTTGTTCCATTTTACGGATATGATTTTGCACAGCTAACTGCAAATTCGTTTTTAAGATCGGGGTTAACCATTAGATATGAATTTTTACCAAAAAATTATCTAATGACTACGGCAAATTATGCACGGGTTGAAAAAGATTTATTTAATGAAGGAAGATTGTTTGAGAATACTAAATCTGGTTATATGGTTGGATATGGCTTGGATACTTTTTTTGGTCCGGTAGAAATAAATTACGCTTGGTCTCCAGACCATAAAGAAAAGTATTGGTATTTTAACGTTGGATATTGGTTTTAAAAAAAAAGTCCTGCAAATTAATTTGCAGGACTTTTTTGTTGATATTGTATGCCTTATTTAATTATTTTACCGTTATTATCAGTAAAATCAAATCTTAAATATTGGTAAGCATCTCTTGGTAAAATTTTAATCCACTTTTTATATTTGGTAAACCATTTTTGTTGAATTGATGGTAAACCTTTTGTTAAATAAGCCGCAATAAAAGGATGTGTATTCAATAATATCTTTTTATGCTGTTTTGAATGAACTAACTTATCTAACTCAGCTGTAATGGTGTTAATTAACACAATTGGAGCTTCTACTTCTCCATTTCCACTCGGATTTGGTTCAGATGTTTTAATTACCATTTCAGGTCTTACTCGTTGTCTGGTAATTTGTATTAAGCCAAATTTACTTGGCGGTAATATTTTATGTTTTGTTTTATCAAATGCCATTTCTGCTCGTAAATGATCAAACAATTTTTGTCTGTTTTCTGCAGTTTGCATATCAATAAAATCTACCACAATAATTCCTCCCATATCTCTTAACTGTAATTGGCGAGCAATTTCTGAAGCAGCAATTAAATTAACTTCTAAAGCAGTATCTTCTTGAGACGATGATTTATTGGAGCGATTTCCGCTATTTACATCAATTACATGAAGCGCTTCAGTATGTTCTATAACTAAATAAGCACCCTTACTCATGGATACAGTTTTGCCAAAAGAAGTTTTAATTTGACGTTCTATACCAAATTTTTCAAAAATTGGAACTTGTGCTTTATATAAGGACACAATTCCTTCTTTATTTGGCGCAATCTCTTGCAAATATTCCTTTATTTCTAAAAATAAAGTTTCGTCGTTAGCTACTATATTGGTAAAGGAATCATTAAAAACATCTCTTAAAATTGAAGAAGCTCTATTTAATTCACTTAAAACTTTTATAGGAGTTTGGTCTGCTTTAATAGATCTAATTTTTTTACACATTACAATCCAACGATCTAACGAGTTTTGTATATCTTTATCTAGTTCTGCTACTTTTTTGTTTTCGGCAACAGTTCTAATAATTACTCCAAAACCTTTGGGTTTAATGCTTGTAATTAATCTTTTTAAACGTTCTTTTTCTTGTAGGTTTGTTATTTTCTGAGATACAGAAACCCTATTTGAAAAAGGAACTAACACCATAAATCTACCAGCTATTGATATTTCAGAACTTAACCGTGGTCCTTTGGTAGAAATAGGTTCTTTAACAATTTGTACTAATGTTTTTTGACCTGATTTTAGTACATTAACAATACTTCCATTTTTGTCAATATCGTTTTCTAATTTAAAATTTTTTAAAGTGTAATCTTTAATTTTACCTGTGCTAATGCCTTTTATAAATTTATTAAGTGATAGTAATTGTGCACCTAAATCATGATAGTGTAAAAAACCATCTTTTGCATAACCAACGTTAACAAATGATGCATTTAAACCTGAAAGTACTTTCCCTATTTTAGCAATAAAAATATCGCCTACTGAAAATTTATTTTCGTTTGATTCTGTATTTAGTGCTGTTAATTTACCGTCTTTTAATAAGGCGAAATCAATATCAGAGAAATTTGATCTAATTATTAATTCTGTTTTCACTCTGTATTGTTTTTGTGTTCAAGTTTTTAGTTTGAACTATTTATAAATAATTTTTAACAGGATTTTTTTTAATATCCAACAATAATTACAAAAATTAGTTTGTAATTATCTATTTCAATGAACTTTTAAAATGAAAGAAAAAGTAGGCATTGCTTACTTTTTCTTTTTGTGCCTATTAGCTCTAGCTCTTTTTTTACGTTTATGAGTAGAGATTTTAGTTCTCTTTCTTTTTTTACCACTTGGCATAATAAAATGTTATTTTACGTTAATAATTTTGTTGTTTTTATTGAACTTCAACGTTGCTTTTTACGCCCTCTACAAAAACTTTTGCAGGTTTAAATGCAGGAATATTGTGAGCAGGAATTTTTATAGTAGTATTTTTAGAAATATTTCTACCCGTTTTTTCAGCCCTTGTTTTAATAATAAAACTACCAAAACCTCTTAAATAAACATTATCTCCTTTTTCTAAAGAACTTTTAACCTCTTCCATAAATGCTTCAACTGTAGCTAAAACATCTGCTTTTTCAATCCCAGATTTATCTGAAATACTTGATACGATTTCTGCTTTTGTCATTACTTATATAATTATATATGTTATACTAAAATTAAGACGGCAAATATAGGACTTATTAATCGAATTTAAAAAGTTAATTCATTAAAATTTAATTGATTAAAACTTGTATTATTGCAAAACACTAATAATAATGATGATTTTCTCTAACCGTTTAATACAGTGGTATTTAGCTAATAAACGAGATTTACCTTGGCGTAATACAAAAAATCCGTATAACATTTGGCTATCTGAAATAATTTTACAACAAACTAGAGTAAACCAAGGATTGCCTTATTATTACAAGTTTTTAGATAAATTCCCCAAAATTTATGATTTAGCAACAGCATCTGAAGAACAGGTTTTAAAGTTATGGCAAGGGTTGGGCTATTATTCAAGAGCTCGTAATCTACATTACACTGCAAAATATATAGTTAATGAATTAAATGGTGAATTTCCAATTTCATATAATGAGTTGCTAAAATTAAAGGGAGTAGGAGATTATACTGCTTCAGCCATAGCCTCTATATGTAATAATGAAAAAACAGCAGTAGTAGATGGAAATGTATATCGTTTATTGGCTCGTTATTTTGGGATTTTTACTATTATTAATTCTTCTAAAGGCATTAAAGAATTTAAATTACTTGCTCAAAATCTTATAGATTCTGAAAATCCAGGTGCTTTTAATCAGGCAGTTATGGAATTTGGTGCAACAGTTTGTACCCCTAAAAAACCGCTTTGTGATACTTGTATCTTAAACGATAGTTGCATTGCATTATCAAAAAATGATATTCAAAAATTACCGGTTAAAGAGAAAAAAGCGAAAATTAAAAAACGATATTTTAATTATTTGGTTTTTAAAACCACTGCTAATAAAACGTTAATAGAAAAACGAACTGATGGAATTTGGAAAAACTTATATCAATTTCCGTTAATAGAAACCATAGAAGAAATTGATGAAAATAAATTAATAAATTATAAGAAATTTTTAAAAATTTGTAATTCAGAAACAACAACAATAAAACTATTTAATAATAAAGTAAAACCTCACAAACTATCGCATCAACACATTTATGCAAAATTTTGGATTCTAGAAACTAACGATGCTAATAAAATTTCTTATTCGTGGGAAACTATTAAAAAATATCCTGTACCTTTATTAATCGATAATTTTATAAATGAATTTATTAACTTTTAAAAAAATTAGTACTTTTGAGTACTATTTAAAAACTAAAAAATGGCTGGGACAATTAATAAAGTAATTTTAATAGGGCATTTAGGCGATGAAGTAAAAATGCACTATTTTGAAGGAGGAAGTTCACTGGGAAGGTTTCCTTTAGCAACCAATGAAACTTATACCAACAAACAAACTGGCGAAAAAGTTACCACTACCGAGTGGCATAATATTGTAGTTAGAAACAAGCTAGCTGAAATTTGTGAAAAATACCTTAAAAAAGGAGATAAAGTATATTGTGAAGGTCGTATAAAAACACGTCAATGGCAAGCTGAAGATGGCACTAAAAGATATACTACGGAAATTCATGTAGTAGATATGACTTTTTTAACCACTAAAAATAATTTGAATGCTCCAACGTCAGAAACACCAAAAAAAAACAGTGAAATCGTAAAACCTGAACCTCCTGTAAATGGTGTTGATAACGACGATGATTTGCCTTTTTAAGTTTAATTAAAGACTTATAAATTTGGACTCTGAACCCGCATTTTTAGATTTTTTTTCTACATTAAATATCAATTATTGGTTTATAGCAAGCATATTAATTCTGTTGTTGCTTTTGTTGCTTTCTGCTTTAATTTCAGGAGCTGAAGTTGCTTTTTTTTCTTTGTCACAAAAAGATTTAAATAAGGCTTCAGAATCAAAATCATCAGCCCAAAATACAGTGGCAAATTTGTTACTTAAACCCAAAAAATTATTAGCGACTATTTTAATACTGAATAATTTTATAAACATTTTAATTGTTTTAATTTTTACCTATGTTGGTAATATTTTGTTTACAGGTATTCATTCTGAAGTTGTAAAATTTTTAGTAGAAGTAGTATTAGTAACTTTTTTAATTTTATTGTTTGGCGAAGTTTTACCTAAAATTTATGCAACAAGAAAATCGCTTAAATTTGCCACATTTATGGCAATTCCGCTTAAAGTTCTAAACTCAATATTAAGCATAGTTAGTTTGCCATTAATGGGATTAACCACTATTGTTGAGAATAGATTAGGTAATAAAAAGTCTAATTTATCGGTTGAAAATTTATCGCGGGCACTAGAAATTACTTCCATAGAAAACACCACTAAAGACGAACAAAAAATATTAGAAGGCATTGTAAGTTTTGGAAACACCGAAACAGGTCAAATTATGACACCACGCATAGATATTTTTGCATTAAAAAATGATGAAAAATATGAAGATGTTTTAGATAAAATTGTAAAAAAAGGATTTTCTAGAAATCCAGTTTATAAGGATAATATTGACAAAATTATTGGCGTTTTATATGCAAAAGATTTATTACCTCACTTAAACAAGAAAAATTTTAATTGGCAAAATTTATTAAAAGAACCTTATTTTGTTCCTGAAAATAAAAAATTAGATGATTTGTTAAAAGAATTTCAAGAAAAGAAAAACCATTTGGCAATTGTAGTGGATGAATATGGAGGCACAAGCGGCATAATTACCTTAGAAGACGTAATTGAAGAAATTGTTGGAGATATAAGTGATGAATTTGATGATGATGATTTATCGTATTCTAAACTTGACGCAAATAATTATTTATTTGAAGGAAAAACCAATTTAAAAGATTTTTATAAAATTTTAGAGTTAGAAAACCCAATTAATATAGAGGAAAATAAAGGAGAATCGGAAACAATTGCCGGTTTTATTTTAGAAATTCATGGAAAATTTCCTAAAAAAAATGAAATTATAAAATTTCATCAATTTACTTTTAAAATAGAATCCATGGATAATAAACGAATTAAACAAGTTAAAGTAACTATTAATAATCCAAATTAATTTTAATGAAGAATTTAATAAATGGGCTAATTTTGATTTTAATAATAGGCTTTTTAGGTTCTTGTAATAACAATACACTGCCAAAACCAAAGGCTTATTTAAACCTACAATATCCTGCAACTTCTTATCATAAAATAAAGAATAACTGCCCTTACCAATTTGAAATCTCTAATCAGGCTAAACTTACAGAAAAAAATAATTGTTGGGCTACTATTCAATATCCTAAATTAAAAGCAACGATGTATATTACGTATCGTAAAGCGGATAATAATTTGAATGACATATTAAATGAAGTTGAAAAATTTACATTTAAGCATGCAAAAAAGGCTGATGGAATTACAGATGTATCTTACGAAGATTATAATAAAAGGGTGTTTGCAAAATTATATCATATAGAAGGAAACGTTGCTTCTAACCTTCAGTTTAGGGCAACAGATAGTGTTAAAAATGTGTTGGCAGGAGCTTTATATTTTTACGTAGAACCTAATTATGATTCCATTTTACCCGCTATAAAATATATTGAAAAAGATGTTACCCATTTAATAGAAACTTTGAGGTGGAAAAATGAAAAAAACTAACTATAAATACACAAAAACAATTAGAATTTGGTTAATTATTGGTTTAGTAATGTTAGTTGGCCAAGTTATTCTTGGAGGTATAACTAGGTTAACGGGCTCTGGTTTGTCTATTACTAAATGGGATGTTATAACGGGGGTTGTTCCTCCGCTAAATCATTTAGAATGGCTTCACGAATTTGAACTTTATAAACAAACACCGCAATTTCATAAATTAAATTCATCGTTTACTTTACAAAACTTTAAATTTATTTATTTCTGGGAGTATTTTCATCGTCTTTGGGTACGCGCATTAGGTTTTGTTTTTTTAATTCCATTTATAATTTTTGTATTTAAAAAGCAGATAAATTACTATTTAATAAAACGATTAGCAGTTGTTATTTTGTTAACCATTTTAACTGCTTCGGCGGGTTGGATTATGGTGTTAAGTGGCTTTATAAATAGACCTTGGGTTAACGCTTATAAACTAACCTTGCACTTTATATTAGCTATACTTGTTATTACCGCTATGATAAAAACGATTGTGGATGTCTATAATTTTGGGTTAAAAAATAATATAAAACAGCATAAATTAGTTACCATTGTTTTAGGAATTGCTTTTTTACAAATGATTTTTGCAGGATTAATGTCTGGCATGAAAGCAGGGTTGTATTATCCCTCCTGGCCTGATATGAATGGAGAATTTATTCCTGCTGTATTAAAAAACACGACTAACTGGAATTTTGGGAATCTAATTAATTACGATAGCTTTTTATTTGCACCCGCGCTTATACAATTTACACATCGTTTTTTAGCGTATTTACTAGTTGTTCTAACTTTTATAATGTTTTATAAATTAAGAAATGTAATAAGTAGTAATCAAAAAAAATGGATACAATTTCCATTAGTATTAGTATTAGTTCAACTTACTTTAGGAATATTAACGGTACTTAATGTACATGGGGAAGTCCCGCTAGTTTTAGGAGTAAGCCACCAACTTGTTGGGTTGTTATTTTTTATGAGTTTACTTTTTTTATACTACAGCACAAAAGAAGCTAAAGCATAAAAAAAGAGGCTGTCTGAAAAGTGTCATTCTGAATGAAAATGAAGAATCTCATAATAATCAAATTACTGATAATTAGATAAATAAGATTTTTCGACTGCGCTCAAAATGACAGTTGAAAGATTTTTCAGACAGCCTCTTTTTGTTTAAAGTTTTAAATGCAATTAGTTTTTAACCGCATCTTTTACAGCGTCAACGCCTTTTTTAACTTCTTTTTTAACGCCTTCTACAGCTGCTTTAGTAGAGTCTACAGCTTCATTTACCTTGGCTGCAACACTATCTACTGTTTTAGAAGCGTCTTCAGTTACATCTTTTACAGTTTCTGAAGCTGCGTCTTTAACTGTTTCTACATTCGATTTAGCGGCATCTTTCATGTCACCTTTTTTAACATCTTTACAAGAAATAGCAATAACACTTATTAAAGCAATTGCTACTAAAAATTTAATTTGTTTCATTTTGATTGATTTTTATTGTATAACAAATTAACAATAAATTTATTGTAGATAAAATAATTTATTTAGTTTTTTTTGTAATTGAGTCTATTTCAATGGTTTTAGTAGCTTTATATAAATCTCCACCTGCAATTCCATCTATTTTTTTAACAATATCATTTTTACTTAACTTATTAGCATCATAAGTAAAAATGCCTTTTTTGGTATCGAAATTTACTTTAGCGTAGGTTATGCCATCCACTTTTGATAATTTAGATTGAATAGTACGAGCACAGCCAATTTCACAAGTCATCCCTTCAATATCAACTTCAATACTTTTCAAATTTGCCGTTATCTGTTCTTTTTTAGTGCTGGTTTTTTCTGTTTTTAAAGAAGTTTTTTTATCTCCGCATGAAACAATAAAAAAAGTTAGGAGTACTAATGTGATTATATTTTTCATAATGTTTTATGATTGATTTTTTTGCGAATGTATAAACTTATGCCTTCTATTCCGAATATTTGTCCGAATTTTGCATTTTTTAAGATGAAAATAGAACAAAACAGTTTAAAGTGGATTTATTTAATTGTGCTTTCCTTAATTTGGGGAAGCTCATTTATACTAATGAAAAAAGCTTTGTTAGGATTAACGCCTATGCAAGTAGGAGCTTTTAGAATACTGATTACTGCAGTTTTTTTAATGATTATTGGATTTAAAAAAATATTAAAAATAACCAAAAAGCAGTGGTATTACTTAACACTTAATGCTTTATTAGGTACTTTTTTTCCAGTATTTCTATTCGCTTATGGTATTGATAAAATAGACAGTTCTATTGCTTCCATTTTAAATTCATTTACCCCCTTAAACACTTTAATTTTTGGGACTTTGTTTTTTGGATTTGGATTTAGTAAGCGACAGGCATTAGGGGTTTTTATTGGCTTAGCAGGAACTATATTATTAATTTTAATTGGAGCAGAATTACATCCTAACCAAAATTATTTTTATGCTATTTTAATACTAATTGCCTCGGTTGGTTATGCTTTAAATGTAAATATTTTAAAAAAATATTTACAAGATGTAGATGCTGTTGCTATTGCGGTAGCCAATTTTGTATTAATGATTATTCCAGCATTTATTATTTTGTGGAATACGCATTTTTTTAAAACTTTTCAACCAACGCATACAAACATTATGGCCTTGGTTTATATGACTATTTTATCTGTTTTTGGTACAGCGCTTGCAAAAATTTTGTTTAATAAATTAGTGCAAATAGCGACTCCAATTTTTTCATCATCAGTTACTTATATAATCCCAATTGTTGCGGTAACTTGGGGAATTTTAGATGGCGAAAAAATATCTTTTATTCAATTTATTTCCGGATTGGTTATTTTGTTTGGGGTTTATTTAGTAAATAAATCTAAATAAAAAATGCCTCTAAAAAAGAGGCATTTAATATAAAAGTGTAATTAAATATTATTGAAAATCAGCATCAGAAACACCTTCATCAACTTTAGCATCTATTAATTTAAAAGTAACCGTTTGTGGTCCTACTTTTGCTGTTTTAACTCCAGCAAATTTAATCCCGTTAAAGTCTTTATAATCACTAAAATTAGCGGCTTGAGTTTGTGATCTTTCACCCATAGTAACCGTTTGAGATTCTCTAACTTTTAAACCGGTTTTAACATCAAAATAAACGGAAGTAGAAACTGTAGTCCCTTTAGTGGTAATTACATAAGCGTCTTTCCCATCAATAGGTTCAATGCCGGTTAATTTAGAATTTTCATTTTGTAATAATCCTAATTCCAAAAAAGTTCCTAAATCGTTAGTCATATCTTTTGCCATTGCTTCAGGAAGTGGTTGTTTATTCATAGTTACTCCATCCTTAGTCATAATAACTTTAGCTACAACATTACCTCCCATACTAGTTTCGTTAGCGTATTTATCCGCTGTCCTTTTTTCCGTACTTTGAATGGTGTTGCCCATTGCAGTAGCTTCGTAAGTAACTAAAGTAGATTTTATATTTTTAATTTTATCGAAGCCTCCAATAGCATCAAAATAATGATTTAATACTGTTTGTTTTGTTACACCAGTTGGAATAGGTTTTGAAAGATCGGGTTTGCCGGTTTTATTAGCTTCTTTATCAAAATAGTTAATTTTATAAGGTAATTTCTCTAAATTTGGAAGTACATCTACAGCTTTACCAACTACAATTATTCTTGCATGATCTGCACTAAAATATTTTTGAGCAACTCGTTCAATATCATCTACAGTAACCGCATTAATATTTTGCAAATAGGTTTCGTAAAAGTTATCAGGCAGATTATTTTTTCTAATATTTAAGGCATAACGTGCAATAGTAGCAGGTTTCTCTATATTTCTTACAAAGCTTCCTGTATAGGCAGCTTTAGCCGTTTTTAATTCTTCATCAGTTACTTTAGTATTTCTAATTTTTTTAATTTCTTTTATAAATTCAACCGCTGAACTATCTGTAACCATATTTCTAACTTGAGCAGATGCTGAAAATAAAGCAGCAGTTTTCTCGTCACTGGACATGCTTGAGTAAGCACCATAGGTATAACCTTTGTCTTCACGTAAATTTAAAAATAAACGAGCTTCACCACCACCACCAAGAATGTAATTAGCTAGTTTTACAGCGAAATAATCAGGATTACTCATTTTTAAGTTTGCTGAGTTTACTACCGCAATGTTGGATTGAACAGCATTTGGCATATCCACAAAATCTATTTCAGTTTTTGCAACATTATTAACAGCTGGTACGGTGTAGGCAGGAAGAGCCCCTTCTTTCCATTTTGCAAAATTTTGTTTTACTAACTTTTTAACTTCTTTTAAATTAACATCACCAACAATTACTAAATAAGCATTGTTTGGCTTAAAATAGGCATTGTAGAAGTTTTTAACATCGTTTAAATTTACATTTTTTACAGATTTTGGAGTCGAAAATTCACCATAAGGGTGATTTATACCGTAGGCTAAAGCATTTTCTACTCTGTTGGCAATGTTGCTTACACTTTTTTCACCAATTTTAAGACTTTCAATTAACTTATTAGACTCTTTGTCAAATTCTTCTTGGGTAAAAACAGGATGTATAGCAGCTTCAGCCATCAATTCTAATACTCGTGGAAAATATTTTGATAAAGATCTCATACTAGCACTTTGGCTAGAAAAATTAATATTAGCTCCTAAGTAATCCACTTCTTCATCAAAGGCATCTTTGCTTATTTTATTAGTTCCAGTACCTAATAAACTACCAGTTAAACTACTAACCCCTGCTTTATCACCCTCAAAAATTAAATTATTATTAATAGTTAAAGTAGCAGATACTCGAGGAAGCACATGGTTTTCTACAACTAACACTTTTAACCCATTTTTTAATTCGAAGGTTTCTGGCTTGCCGATGTTTATTTTTGGTGCAGGTCCTGGTTTTGGTTGTATGGTTCTATCTATTTGAGCAGACATTGAAAATGTCATTAAAAACAGGGTAATGATGGTTACTATTTTATTTTTCATAATTGGTAGTTTTATTCTTTATCTTTTTTTGGTAAATAGTCTAATACTAATCGTTGATTAGGATTTAAATATTTTTTAGCAACTTCTCTAATTTCTTCTCTGGTAACGGAATTGTAAATATTAATTTCATTATTTATTAAACTAGCATCTCCATAAAGTAAATAATATCTAGCCAAAGAATTTGCAATGCCTTCTACGCTAGCGTTTGAGTTTACAAATTTATTTTCGAATTTATTTCTTAGTTTTTGAAGCTCTTTTTCTGAAATTAAATTGGTTTGTAGTTTCACAATTTCCTCGTTCATTTCATTAACCAAATCGTCTAAAGAAGTTTTTCCAAGTGGAAGTGCCAATACAATATAAGCTCCATAATCTTCTAAAGAATAGTTAAATGCAGCAATTTGAAGAGCCTTTTTCTCATCGTTAACCAATTTTTTATATAATCTAGAGCTTTTCCCTCCGCTTAAAATGTCAGAAATCATATCTAAAACTCTGGCATCTCTTGTGGTCATTGCAGGAGTTCTATATACTGTAAAAACTGCAGGTATTTGAATGTTCGGGTCGTAAAAAGTGGTTTTAATTTCTTTAGTAATAGGTGCTTCCTTAATAGATGGGTGTGTAATTTTTTTACCTGAAGGAATAGGTTCAAAATATTCTTTAATCAATTTTTTGGTAGAAGAAACTTCGAAATCTCCAGAAACCACTAATACAGCATTATTAGGAATGTAATACTTTTTGTTAAATGCTCTAAATTCATCTAATGTTGCAGCATCTAAATCAGCCATAGCTCCAATTGTCGTCCAATGATAAGGATGTTTTTTAAACAAATTTTTAAAAACTTGCGAAGTCCATTGTCCGTATGGAGAATTATCAACTCGTAATCTTTTTTCTTCTTTTACTACTTCGTTTTGGGTATCAACACCTATTTGGTTAATAATAGGATGCATCATTCTTTCAGATTCCATCCATAAACCTAATTTTAAATTATTAGAAGGAAAAACTTCGTAATAATATGTTCTGTCTTGTGTAGTGTTTGCATTGTTGGTGCCACCATTAGCAGAAACTATTTTAAACCAATCTCCTCTTTTAATATTTTTGGTTCCTTCAAATAAAAGGTGTTCAAAAAAATGAGCAAATCCTGTTCTGCCAACTACTTCGTCTTTAGAACCAACATGGTACATTACTGAAGTGGTAACCACGGGTGCTGTATTGTCCTGGTGTAAAATTACATGCAAGCCATTGCTTAAATTGTATTCTTCAAACGATACTTTTTGAGCAAATATACCCAAACTTAAAAGTAACGTTAAGAAACTTAAAAAAAATGTTTTTCTCATAGTTAATTAGGTTAAGTTAAAATGTTATAGCGTATAGGACGCCTTTAGTAATTATCTGTTACAACTTTGAAATGAAATTGCAATATTTAATTTTGAAGCAAAAAAATTTCATAGCAAGAAACTTATCAAAATTATTAAACTTTTTCTAAAGAATAAGAGGTTTTATAATATTTAACGAATTCTTAGTATTTCAAAGTGTTAACCTGTTTGAAATGAGTATATTTATAAGTATAATTTTGTTTTGTTAACATAAGAAAAAAACTTATATTTGCACCCGCCTTAATTAAAAAGGTAATTAATATTAATAAAGCGAATAAAACAAGACTTATGTACGCAATTGTAGAGATAGCAGGGCAGCAGTTTAAAGTAGCAAAAGACCAAAAAGTTTTTGTGCATCGTTTACAAGAAGAAGAAGGAGCAAAAGTTTCTTTTAATAAAGTTCTTCTTTTGGATAACGAAGGTGCAGTAACAGTTGGCGCCCCAGCTATAGAAGGAGCCGAAGTAACGGCCAAAATTTTAGGTCACTTAAAAGGTGATAAAGTAATCGTTTTTAAAAAGAAACGAAGAAAAGGATACAGAGTAAAAAATGGTCACAGACAATATTTTACTGAAATTCAAATTGAAGGTATTGCAGCTAGTGGAGCAAAGAAAAAAGTTGCTAAAAAAACCGCAACTAAAAAAGTTGAACCTAAAAAAGAAGCTGTTGAAGAAAAAGTTTCTGACGATTTAGGTTCAAAAACAGTTGCTGAATTAAAAGCATTAGCTAAAGAAAAAGGTATTTCAGGATATACTTCCTTAAAAAAAGCTGAATTAATTGAAGCGTTAAAGAAATAAGTTACAAATTTAAAACCATAATATCATGGCACATAAAAAAGGAGTAGGTAGTTCGAAGAACGGTAGAGAATCAGAATCTAAACGACTTGGAGTTAAAATATTTGGTGGTCAAGCTGCAATTGCAGGTAATATTATTGTGCGCCAAAGAGGAACACAACACCACCCGGGTGATAACGTATATATGGGAAAAGATCATACTTTACACGCAAAAGTGGATGGTTTGGTTAAATTCCAAAAAAGAACGAATAACAGATCTTATGTTTCTATTGAGCCTTTTGAAGCTTAATAAACGTATTTTATAAATTAAGAACTCCCAAACTTTTTAAGTTAGGGGGTTTTTTTATAGCCTATTTTGTACCTTTGTTGCTTATGTACTTTATATACAATATTGTAATTGTTATAACGGGATTTTTATTAAAAATTATTACCATTTTCAATAAAAAAATTAATCTTTTTATAGATGGTCGAAAAGAGACGTTTATAAAACTTGAAAATGCTATTTCTAAAAAAGATAAAGTTTTTTGGTTTCATTGTGCTTCTTTAGGTGAATTTGAACAAGGCAGACCAATCATAGAAAAAGTTAAAAAAGAAAATCCAACAATAAAAATTGTAGTTACTTTCTTTTCTCCATCAGGGTATGAAGTTAGAAAAGATTATAAAGTTGCAGATGTAGTTTGCTATTTACCTTTAGATACTAAAAAAAATGTTCAGCAATTTCTAAATTCCATTCATCCGGAGTTAGTGTTTTTTGTTAAATATGAATTTTGGCCAAATTATTTAAGAGCCCTTAAAAAAAGAAATATTGAAACCTTATTAATTTCTGGAATTTTTAGAAAAAATCAAACTTTTTTTAAAAGTTATGGTGGCTGGATGCGAAAATCATTACAAGCATTTTCATACTTTTTTGTACAAGATGAAAACTCAAAAAAACTACTTCATTCAATCCATTTTGATAATGTTTCAGTAAGTGGAGATACTAGATTTGATAGGGTTTTTGAAATAACTAAACAGAATAATGAACTGGCGTTTATAGATGAATTTAAGAATAATCATAAAATTTTAGTTGCAGGAAGCACTTGGAAAGATGATGAATTAATGTTGGTAAATTACATAAACAAGGAAGCATCCAACGAAGAAAAATTTATTATTGCTCCACATAATATTCATCCCCAAGATATTCAAAAATTAAAAAAGGATATCAAAAAGCCCGTTGTTTTATATTCGGAAATGGGGCAAAAAAACTTAAAATATTTTCAAGTTTTTATAATAGATACCATAGGTATTTTAACTAAAATTTATAGTTATGCAACTATTGCTTATGTAGGTGGCGGATTCACTAAAACAGGGGTTCATAACGTATTAGAACCAGCTACTTTTGGGGTTCCAATAGTAATTGGGCCAAATTATAATAAATTTAAAGAGGTCGTTGAATTAGTAGAAAGTAAATCTTGTTTTGTTGCAAATAATTCTAAAAAATTATCCTTACATTTAAAAAAATTATTTTTGCAAAATAAAAAAAGAGAATTAGCAGGTAATATTGCTAAAAAATATGTAGAAGAAAGAACTGGAGCAACTACTAAAATTATAAAGTATCTAAAAGTATCTAAGTGATGAGGGAAAAGTTAAATAATTATTTTTCGTTTGTGTTTGAAGACGAATTAATTGAAGAAATAATACAAGTAGGAACCTATAAAAAACTTCGTGAAAACGAATTGTTGGTTGATTTAGGCGATAAAATGGTTGGCGTACCATTATTATTGGAAGGAGCCATAAAAATTGTTAGAGAAGATAAAAATGGAGATGAAATATTGCTTTACTTTTTAGAAAGAGGGGATACTTGTGCCAGCTCTTTTTCTAGTGCATTAACTCATAAAAAATGTGGAATTAGAGCAATAGCAGAAAAGGAATCAGAAATCATATTTTTACCAATTGCAAAACTAGATGAATGGTTGGTTAAATATAAATCATGGAGAAATTTTATTATTGATAGCTATAGCGTTCGATTAAATGAAATGATGGAAACAATAGATACGTTAGCGTTTATGAAAATGGATGAGCGTTTGTATAAGTATTTAATGGATAGAGCACAAATAATGAGAGAAACGGCTTTAACTACAACTCATCAAGACATTGCGTACGATTTGCATACTTCTAGGGTGGTAATTTCTAGACTTTTAAAACAATTAGAGAACGAAGGTAAAATTAAATTGCATCGAAATAAAATTGAAATATTAGAATTTTAATTATAAATTGATCACATAATTTATAATATACTAACTAATTAAATACTTATGGATTTTATTTTACAACCTTGGGCGTGGTATGTTGCAGGACCTGTTATTGCGATTGTGATGTTTTTACTTTTTTATTTTGGAGAACGCTTTGGGGTTTCTTCAAATCTCGAAACTTTTTGTGCTATTGGTGGTGCCGGAAAATTAACCAATTACTTTAAAATTGACTGGAAACAGAATAAATGGAATTTAATGTTTGTAGCCGGTGCTATTGCAGGAGGCTTTATATCGTCAACTTGGTTAACCACAAGTGATGCTGTAGCAATTAATCCACAAACAATAAAAGATTTAGCCGATATTGGTATCGCTAATGCAGGCTCATCCTATTTACCAGATGAAATTTTTAGCATAGACACTATGTTAACTCTAAAAGGATTTTCGACACTATTAATTGCGGGTCTTATGGTAGGTTTTGGAGCACGATGGGCTGGTGGATGTACTTCTGGTCATGCAATTGTTGGTTTAAGCAATTTAGAAATACCATCACTAATTTCTGTAATCGGATTTTTTATTGGAGGTTTAATTATGACTTGGTTTATTTTGCCATTAATTTTTTAAAGAGAAGACAATGAAATATATTAAATTTTTTTTAGTAGGTATTCTTTTTGGGATAGTAATGAGTAAATCCGAAGTAATCTCTTGGTATCGAATTTATGAAATGTTTAAATTTCAATCGTTTCATATGTATGGTATAATAGGTTCGGCAGTTGCAATTGGTATGGTAAGCATGTTTTTATTCCGTAAAAAAGTAGTTAAAACTTTTGAAGGAAATGACATCCATGTTCGTCCAAAAAAGAAAGGATTATATAGAAATTTATTAGGCGGCACTTTATTTGGTTTAGGTTGGGTACTTGCTGGTGCATGCCCTGGTCCAATGTTTGTATTGGTTGGTAAAGGCGTAGTTTCAATTATAGTGGTTATTTTTGGAGCAACATTAGGTGCGTTCTTTTACGGTTTGCTAAAAGATAAAATTCCGCATTAAATCAAATAGAACAATACGTATTTTACTGTTTTTTATCAAAAGTTTGTCTAAATTTGTTATATATGAAGTTAGATGAAATAATAACTAGCAATTTTTCAATTCAATTTGAAAAGAAATTATTGAAAGAGATTTCTTCTAATGGAATTTTAAAAAATGTAGAACCAGATAAAATATTAGTTGAAATTCGTCGTGAAATTAAATTTATTCCCATAATTATTTCAGGAATTGTAAAAGTTAAACGCCGCGATGGTAAGGGTAATGGTATTTTTTTACACTATTTAGAAAAAAAGCAAACTAGTGCAATTGCTTTAACTTACGCATTAGAAAATAAGATAAGTGAAATTAGATTAGAAGCTTTAACTGAAGTTAAGTATATAACCATTCCCATTAAAGTAGTTAATTCATGGTTTTACAAATATGAATCTTGGCGTAATTATTATCTTCAACTTAATCAAGAACAAACTTCATATATAATTGATACAATTAATAGTTTAGCTTTTACAAGCTTAGATGATAGACTTATAAAATATCTAAAATATACTGCTCGGGTTTTAAATAGTAACATACTTAAAATTAAACATTTTGACATTGCTCGTGATTTAAAAGTATCAAGAGAAGCAGTTTCAAGAACACTAAAAAAATTAGAAAAGCTAAATGTTGTTAAACTTAATAGAAATAGAATTGATTATATAGGGCAATAGAAAACTTCAATAATTATATATTTTTTGTGTACTATTTTTGTTACAGAAAGAACATCGTAAAAATTGTATCTTTGCAATTCATTTTTAAATGACCTTTTAGCAATTTTAAAAAGCTGTAAAACATTATAATAATGCAGAAATTAACGGATAAATTTGGAAGAAAAATATCGTATTTACGGCTGGCAATTACCGATCGGTGTAATTTACGATGTCAATATTGTATGCCTGTTAATGGAATAAAGATTGTAGATAGAAAAGAGTTACTTTCATATAAAGAAATGTATAGAATTGTCAGAGTACTTTCTGAATTAGGAGTAAATAAAGTTCGTTTAACAGGAGGGGAACCATTTGTAAGAAAAGATTTTATAAATTTTTTAGAATCCCTTTCATTTAACGATAAATTAGAAGAAATTAATATCACAACAAATGGAGCTTTAATTTCTAAACATATTGGAAAGTTAGAAGAGTTAAACATAAACAGTATTAACTTAAGTATTGATAGTTTACAAAAAGAGAACTTTGAACAAATCACCCGAAGAGATGTGTTTGAAAGTGTGTATGATACCTTTGAAAAACTAGCACAAAGCAATTTAAAATTGAAGTTAAATGTAGTAGTTCAATCAGGATTTAATACGCATGAAATTATTGATTTTGTGGAGCTTTCAAAAGATAAAGATATTGCAGTTCGGTTTATTGAAGAAATGCCTTTTAATGGAAAAGGACAAAGAGATATAAAAGAAGAATGGAATTTTAAAAACATCTATACTTTTATTGAAAATCATTACAAAACATTAGATAAATTATCGTCAAAAAAATCATCCACTTCAGTAAATTATCGTATTCCAAATTATAAAGGAACTTTTGGAATAATACCTGCATTTACAAGAACTATTTGTGGCGATTGTAATAGAATTAGAATAACAGCAACAGGCTTGTTTAAAAACTGTTTATTTGATGGTGGCTTTTTTAACGTGAGAGATTTTATAAGAAATGGCGCAAGTGATAATGAATTAAAAGAATTATTTATTAATACAGTGCATCATAAACCAGAAAACGGATTTG
>Ga0209633_10000305_pt1 | contig 58114 bp, 46 predicted proteins | sample Cruoilmetagenom1_FD_187290 | JGI IMG/M metagenome (GOLD analysis project Ga0209633, IMG submission 187290) | Oil polluted marine microbial communities from Coal Oil Point, Santa Barbara, California, USA - Sample 1 (SPAdes) (version 2) | ecosystem: Environmental > Aquatic > Marine > Oil seeps ... | reverse complement strand
CTTCCAAGTCCGCGCAGCAATCGCCGCCTAAATCAGCAGCTTGAGCCGGCCCCAGCGACAATCCGCCGATAAACAGCCCAGCCGCCGCGGCAATCGCCAAACGACTCGTTGTTTTTGCAAATCCCCCAACCATTTTATCCCCCGTTAGGTGTCTCATTTGAAAGCCTCGAACATGCCTTGTGAGCTTGCGCCCTTGTTTGAGAGGTCAGGCAGACCGAGGTTTTCTTTCCTTCTTCGTTGGCATAATCCTGCAGTAATAGAACTTGATGAGCGCGGCCAGGTAAACTGAATTGCGCCCTCGGCACCCGATTTTTTGCGGCTATGTGACATTTATGAAACAGATATATGACGGCCTGGGATGCTGGGAGGCATCCGACCGCAACATTCGATCGTTCAGATGCGGAATTATTGAGCTATCAAGAATTTTCTAATGTATATATCTCTTTATTTTATCCAATATCTCAATGTAATAGACATATAATTTGATATTAACGAATTAAGAAATTTGAGAATATCTATTTCACAGGTATTTTTATATAAGACACACCATTGTCTTCTGCGGGAGGCTTATGACCGCCGCGTATATTCATCTGGAGCGACGGATATAGCAGAGTCGGAGTTTCTAGACTCTTATCCTTCGCTTGGCGCATCTCCACGAATTTATCCTCACTGACGCCGTGTATATGGATATTCTTCTTTTCCTCCCCCACGCTACTCACCCAACGATACTCTTTTCGACCCTTAGGCAGGTAGTCGTGGCACATAAATAGCCGCGTATCATCCGGTAACGACAGGATTCGGTGAATTGAGCGGTATAGCTGACGCGCATCGCCACCGGGAAAATCAGCCCGGGCGGTTCCATAGTCCGGCATGAAGAGCGTATCGCCCACAAATGCCGAATCGCCGATCAGATATGTGACATCCACATTGGTATGGCCAGGCGTGAACATTGCCTTGGCCTCGAGACTGCCGATGTGAAAGGTCTCACCATCCTCAAAGAGATGATCAAAGACTTCCACGTCGGTACGCGTTCCCGCTTTATAATTGAAGATGTCGTTCCAGGTGTCCTGAACCTCGACTATCCGTTGCCCGATGCCGATCCGGCCGCCTAGTTTCGCCTTGATATAGGGTGCCGCAGTTATGTGATCCGCATGGACGTGGGTCTCCAATAGCCATTCCAGCTGCCGGCCATGTTCCTTGATATAGGCAATAACTGCGTCGGCGCTTTCGGTGTTGGTCTTTCCCGATTTCGGATCGAAGTCCAGAACCGGGTCGACTACCGCGCAGGCGCGCGAACTGGGATCCATGACGCAATGGGTCACCGTGTTCGTAGCGGGATCAAAAAACGACTCAACTTCGGGCGATATTTTCTTCATCTTCAGCTGCTCTGGTCGCGTAAATGCTTAGTGGTTTTTTGGGACCCCGTGCCGGCGCGATTCCGAATAGCGCCGGCGTTCGGCGGGCGCAACCGCTCCTCGCATGCACAAGCCCGACATTTCCTTTTATAAAGGCGCTCGCGGCCTCACGATCAAGGTCCGGGCGTCCACGCCATATTGGCCCACCCCTCCGCCATTGCTAGTGTGTGCCGGCGGTGAACACCTGCTGAGCGCTCGAATGCCAGCATTGATTTCATCACTCGCTGGCCCGTCAGTGGAAAAGCAATAATGACAAATGGATCCTCAGGAGCCCCAGCGGCAAAATCGATGAATTGCGATGTCGCGATTGTCGGCGCGGGGCCTGCCGGACTGACCGCGGCCATCGCCCTAGCATGCAATGGCGCCAGGGCCATATGCGCCGGTCCACCATTCAATCCAGATCCGGCGCGCCCGGACACCCGCACCACCGCCCTTCTGCGGGGCTCGGTCCAATTGCTCAAAAATATCGGCGTCTGGCCTTATTGCCGCGCCGACGCCGCGCCGTTGGACGCCATCCGCATTATCGACGACACCGGCCGTCTGTTGCGGGCACCCGAGGTCGAGTTCCGGGCCGCGGAGCTCGGCTTTGAAGCTTTCGGTTTCAACGTCCCGAACCAATCGCTGGTGGCTGCACTCCGGCGCCGGGGGAGCGAACTCAAGAATCTTCGGCTGATCGAGACATCCGGCGCAGATGCCATCAAGACAGCATCGAACGCCATTCGTGTACGCCTTGCCGAGCACACTGCCATCGAAGCACGCCTGGTTGCAGGGGCCGATGGTAGGCGCTCGATTTGCCGCGAGGCCGCGCGGATCGACACAATCGCCTGGGGCTACGATCAGTCCGCGATCGCCTGCAATTTTGAACACACCCTGCCCCATGGAAATGTCTCAAACGAGTTTCATCACCTCGCTGGTCCATTTACGACGGTGCCGCTGCCGGGGAACGCGTCGAGCTTGGTGTGGGTGGAGCGGCCCGCTGTGATCGAACGCTTGATAGGGCTCGCCGACGATACCTTCCGCGAAACATTGGAGGCCCGCCTTCAAGGATTGCTCGGTGGGGTTACGGCAACAGGACCGCGGGCCGCTTTTCCGCTTTCGGGCCTCACGGCCCGACGATTCGCACGTTCCCGAATCGCTCTGATCGGCGAGGCCGCCCATGTGATTCCGCCAATCGGCGCCCAGGGCCTCAATTTAGGGTTTCGAGATGCGGCACACCTGGCCGAATTGGTGGGCCAGGCACTCGACCGAAACGCCGACCCCGGCGCCGACCGCGTGTTGCGGGCCTATGACAGGGCGCGCCGAACCGACGTGGTCGGGCGGACGGTGGCCGTGGATCTCTTAAACAGATCGCTGCTTTCGAGTTTCCCGCCGATACAGCTGGCGCGGGGCTTCGGGCTCCACCTGCTCAATGCCCTGAGCCCGCTGCGCCGCTATGTCATGCGCCAAGGTCTCGATGCCGAATCCGAACTGCCGGACTTAATGCGCAAGCCCGCCAGCCTACCCGCCGCCTAACCCTCGGCTTCGCCGGCGGTCGCTAACGAGTCGCCCAGAAGCTCGTCATTGTGCTGGCCCACCAGCGCCGGACTGCGTTGCTCTGACTTGGGACGCCGCAGCTGCGGATCGAGGGGAAGAGGTAAAGCCGTGAGCGCCCCCTGCCCGCCGGCCTCGAGCGCGTAATCGAACAAGCCGCGCTCGCGAAAGTGTGGCGTGTCGACGGCCTCCGCCAGAGTCCTCACCACGCTGCAGCAACAATCCACTTCGGCAAATATCCGATCCCAATGGGAGGCGGGTTCGCTCGCGATGATGTTGCGAACAGCCTGGATTGCGGCTTGGGGATTTGATGCGGAGTCGCGATGCTCGGGTTCCAATGCAATCGCCTCGCAGAAGGCGTGCCAGAATTTGTCCTCCAGCGCTCCCACTGCCAGCAGAGCGCCATCGCTTGTGGCGTAGAGTTGGTAACGGGGTGAGCTGCCGGTGAAGGCGTGGCTGCCGCGCTGTGGCCAGTCGTTTTTCAGCCAGCCATATGGCAACGCCCAGAAGGCGAACGGGAAAAGATTGTCGGTCATGGCTATGTCGAGATGCGTGCCCTTCCCCGTGCGCTGCCGCATGGCAAGCGCCAACAAAATGTTGATGACGGCCGGATAGGTGCCGCCCGCAATATCGGCTGCGAGCACTGGCGGAAATTGCGGGTTCTCCGGGGAACCCGGATTCAGCGCCAGCAACCCGGTTTCGGCGAGATAATTGAGGTCGTGGCCCGCCCGCTGGGCAAACTCGCCGGTTTGACCATAGCCCGTGATGGAACAATAGATCAGCTTGGGATTCAGGTTTGCCAGCGTTGCAAAATCCAATCCCAGACGCGCCATCACGCCGGGGCGAAACTGTTCGACTAATATATCCGCACGCTCAATCAGCGGCAGCAGCGCGTCCCGGTGCTTCGGATTCTTGAGATCGAGGGCGAGGCATTTCTTGCCGGCATTCAGCAGCGAGAAAATCGCCGAATGGGATCCCCATGCCGGTGGCGCCCGGCGCATGTCCTCGCCGCTGGGCGGTTCGACTTTGATCACCTCGGCGCCCGCCTCCGACAGGATCAGCGAAGCCAGGGGTCCAGGCAGCAATGTGGTGAAATCGACGATGGTGAGACCCGAAAGCGGTTGATCCGGCACTTGGCCTTTCCTTCTTGCAATGGGGCTGAATCGCGGCGCGCGCCAGCCTAACGCAAACGCGCACGAGTTATAATGCGGCCTCTGAGCCCAATCCGCAGCCCGGCCCGATCATAGTGCCGAGGGAGTCTCAACGCCCTTGACGCCGATCACTACCGGTGGCTAGAGAGCCCCTAGAAAAGCCCTCCCAACGATAGCTCTACCAAAACCCCCTGGAGTGTTCGCAAAACGCGCCATGAATACCCTGCTCGATCTCAGATACCGCCTGGAATATGTGGTACTCCGCCTGGTGATTGGCGCAATCAGGCTGATCCCGCCGGACCCGGCGGCAAATATTTCCGCAGGCCTGTGGCGCACCTTTGGGCCGATGACCCGGCGCCACAAGCGGGCGTTGGCGAACCTCGCACTCGCGTTCCCCGAAAAAACGCCCGAAGAGCGCGATGCGATCGCCATGGACATGTGGGACAATCTTGGCCGGGTGGCGGCGGAAACCATGCAGATTGACCGGATCCTTGCCGAAGCGCCCGAACGCTTCGAGTTGGAAACCGATTTCTTCATTCACCGCTACAAGGGCAAAATGGGCAGCATCATCGTGGTGGGAATGCATTACGGCAATTGGGAGATCGCCGCCTGGCCGCTGACACTATGCGACGCCAACATGGCGGGCGTCTATCGGCTGGTGAAAAATCCTTATGTCGACGATTACCTCCAAAGCATGCGCGGTGGGTTGTATCCCAGCGGTCTGATTTCCAAGGGACGATCCGCCATACAAGAGGCTGGATTCGACACAGCCCGACTGCTTTCGAACCACATCCGGGATGGTGGCCGGCTGGGATTTTTGGCCGACCGTTACGACCGGCATGGGCTTGAGGTTCCGTTCTTCGGCCAGAATGCAAAGTCGACCTCCTTCCCCGCCATGCTCGCACGCCGCTTCGGCGCCAGACTTTGGATGGGCCGCTGCATACGGGTCGGGCGGGCAACCAAGTTCAAGGTGCGGGTCCGGGAGATCAAGGTGCCTCGAACGGAGGACTCCCAGGCCGATATTCGCTGGATCACGGCTGCCATTCAAAGCCAATATGAAGAATGGATCCGGGAAGCACCGGGGCAATATATGTGGATCAATCGGCGCTTCTCTTGAGCCCGGCCAGCAGCGATTTGGATAACTGGAAAAGCGATGTCATCGAACACAAGAACGCCTTCGAATTTCTATGCCCCGCTAGCCATCGGTGCACCGGAGCCCTATCGCGAGTTGCCGATTCGGCTGGAGCGCATGATCCATTTCGTGCCGCCCCATATCGAGAAGATCCGCAATCGGATCCCGGACCTAATCGGCCAGGTCGACGTGGTGTTGGGGAACTTGGAGGACGCGATTCCGGCGAACGACAAAGAGGCGGCCCGGGCCGGTTTCATTCAATTCGCCAAGGCAAATGATTTTGGCCAGACCGGACTCTGGACCCGGGTCAACGCGCTGAACAGCCCATGGGTACTGGACGACGTTGTTGAGATCGTTGCCAAGGTCGGCGACAAGCTCGACGTCGTTATGCTGCCCAAGGTGGAGGGCCCCTGGGACATCCACTATCTCGACCAGCTTCTCGCCCAATGCGAAGCCAAAGGCGGAATCGAAAAACCCATTCTGATCCACGCGATTCTCGAAACGGCCCAAGGCGTCAAGAACGTCGACGCCATCGCCGAGGCCAGTCCGCGCATGCATGGTATGAGCTTGGGGCCTGCCGATCTCGCGGCCTCGCGGGGCATGAAGACGACGCGGGTCGGTGGCGGACATCCGGCCTATGGCGTTCTGGCCGATGCCGATGGCGACGGCGATGGCGAGCGGGCCTTTTTTCAGCAAGACCTCTGGCACTACACCATTGCCCGCATGGTCGATGCCTGCGCCAGCAACAACATCAAGCCGTTCTACGGCCCCTATGGCGACTTCTCGGATGCCGCGGCCTGCGAGGCCCAATTCCGCAATGCTTTCCTGCAGGGCTGCCTCGGGGCCTGGACCTTGCATCCTTCACAGATCGAGATTGCAAAGCGGGTCTTCAGCCCAGATCCGCAAGACGTCGAGATGGCTAAGAAGATACTGGAAGCGATGCCGGACGGAAGCGGCGCCGCAATGATCGATGGCAAGATGCAGGATGATGCGACCTGGAAACAGGCCAAGGTGATCATCGATCTCGCGCGTTTGGTCATAGAAAAAGATCCCGCGCGCGCAGGCGAATATGCGCTTTAGGCCAAGGATCCGGATATCACGTTGACAGCGCAAGTCCGCTCGCGTGATATGAGGTGTTGAGTTGCGGGGTTAAGCTTATGGACGATTGGTGGGACATGCACGGATCGCGAACCGCAAAATTCCGTATAGGACAGGTGGTCAAGCACCGCTTCTATCCTTTTAGGGGCGTGATCTTCGATGTCGACCCGATGTTCGACAACACCGAGGAGTGGTGGCTATCGATTCCCCAGGATATACGCCCCGCCAAGGACCAGCCCTTCTATCACCTGCTCGCCGAGAATGAAGAGACCGAGTACGTAGCCTATGTCTCGGAACAGAATCTGCTCCCCGATCTGTCGGGCGACCCGATCCGGCATCCCCAAGTGATGGAACTCTTCGATACGCTGGAAGACGGCTTTTATCGCTCGCGCAATATGCTCGAACATTAAAGCCTAGCCGGCCGAGCGGCGGGCTCTGGACGCCCAACCTTCAGCCTAGCCAGAAATGCAACGGGCGCAGCCTGTGATGGCCGCGCCCGCTCGCGAAACGTCTGATTCGACTATTGCGGCTTCTGTTCGCCGCCGGCCTCTTTGTTCTTTTTGGCGTCGGCGATCTTCTTTTGCAGGTCCGCCCGGCGCTTCATGATCTTTTCGCTCACCGATTTGGCCTTCGCTTGGTAGGCCTTTACGTCCATCGGCTTGCCCTTCATGGCATTCGTATAGCCGTCGAGAGGTATGCCGGAGACATAGGGCTGACCCTGGAGCGTGCTGGCCATAACTGTGAGCTTGCCGCCCTTTTGCAGTTTGTCGAGGAACGGCTTGTGATCATCGTTCTTGAGCAGTGTGGCGACGCAACCCTGCACCAGGCAATAGACGAAGGTTAGCCGTACGGGATCATCTTCATCTATGCGGGCCTGAGCGCCGGCTGGAATGAACAAGCCGATCGGCACGGTCACGATGAAACGGTCTTCTTCGGCCTTGCCAGGCACCGTCTTGGCCTGGACCATCAACAGCAACTGACCCGTGACCGGATTGTAAGCCTCATAGCTTGTGGCACATTCCTGGCGCTTTTCCTGGGGCGCCTCGCGCTTGGGCACATCCTGGCAAAGTTTGAACCACTCGATATCTTCAGTTTGCAAGCGCTTGGGCTGTTGCTGTGCCTGCTGCGCCGGCTGCTTGTCGGCTTTCTGGGCCAGCTGTTGAGCACCCGCTTCGGGCACCGCTGGACTCAGCGCAAGGAACGCGAACGCCGCCAGGGCGGCAATAGCAAACACGAACATTCCCTTGCGGTGTCCCGTTGGCCTGACATCCATCATTGGTCTCGACCTCTCACTCTCTGTCCCAACTGCGGCATTGGCGCGAACCGCCAAATGCCATTCCTTAGAATTCCGGATCTTTGCGCTGCTTCTGCACTCAACCGGTGAATGCATTGAAATACGGCATTCCAATGACGCACACCCGATCCTGTCGGCGATTCACTTCAGCCAGTGCCACAACCGGCTCGGGTGGGACGCGGAGAACTCAGTACGTCCACGCCCTAGAAAAGCCGTCGTTGGGCCTCCTTAGTCGCTGACAAGTGCAGGCACTTCCCCGTGCCGGATCCGCGCCCTTCGAGGCATTGCAATTGCGAAATGCCTCACCTAAACGGTTGATCGCATGCCGCAGCACACGACCATCTATAGCTGGCCCATGATTGCCTTGAAAGGGCTTATTTTCCTGTTGGCGATCTTGCTCTGGGCCGGCGAGCCCGAGGCCAATCCGCGACACGGCATCGCCATGCACGGGCAGACCCGTTACCAACCGGACTTCACCAATTTCGCCTATGCCGACCCCGGCGCCGTCAAGGGCGGCGAGATCGTATTCGGCGTGCAGGGCAGCTTCGATAGCCTCAATCCGCTGATCGTGAGAGGCGTCGCGGCCGCGGGTCTGCGCGAATATGTTTTCGAAAGCCTGATGGCCCGGGCGATGGACGAGCCCTTCTCGCTCTATGGGCTCTTGGCCCAGACTATTGAGACGCCCGAGGATCGAAGCTGGGTGGCTTTTACGCTGCACCCGGATGCGCGCTTCTCCGACGGCAAACCGGTCACCGTCGATGACGTCATTTTTTCTCACGAGCTGCTTCGCGACCATGGCCGGCCCAATCATCGGACCTATTACGCAAAGGTCACCAGGGTAGAGAAAGTCGGAGAGCGCGGCGTGCGCTTCACCTTCGCTGACGACGGCGACCGGGAAATGCCGCTCATTATGGGTCTGATGCCGGTACTGCCTCGGCACGTCTTTTCCAAAGACAGCTTCGAGCAGACCAGCCTCAAGCCGCCGGTGGGAAGCGGCCCTTATCTGGTGAAAGATGTGAACCCCGGGACTAGCATCACCTATCAGCGGGACGACAATTATTGGGGCAAAGATCTTCCCGTAAATCAGGGCCGCTTTAACTTCGACAAGATTCGCTACGACTACTACCGCGACGGCAGCTCACTGTTCGAGGCCTTCAAGAAGGGCCTCTACCACGTGCGCTCGGAGGGCGATCCGGGCCGCTGGGCGCTGGCCTACAAGATCCCCGCGGTCAATGACGGCCGTATCGTCCGAGAGGAATTTTCAATCGGCGTGCCGTCGGGCATGTCGGCGCTGGTTTTCAATTCCCGCCGGCCCATCTTTGCGGACCCGCGGGTGCGCGAAGCGCTAACGCTGATGTTCGATTTCGAGTGGCTCAACAAGAACCTCTATCACGGCCTTTATGCGCGCACGCAAAGCTACTTCGACCGCTCGGAGCTCTCGTCCCACAAGCGTCCCGCCGATGACCACGAGCGTCAACTGCTCGCCCCATTCACCGCCGAGCTCAAGCCCGAGATCGTCGATGGGACATACAACCAACCGGTCAGCGACGGCAGTGGGCGCAACCGCCAGAACCGGCGCAAAGCGCTCGAATTGCTGGAAAGCGCGGGGTGGGAGCTGAGGGACGGCAAGCTGGTCAACAAGGAGACCGGGGCGCCTTTCGAGTTTGAGATATTGGCATCCACCAAGGGCCAAGAACGGCTGCTTTTGAGCTATGCCCGCGCGCTTGAGCGCATCGGCATCACGGCGCGAATCCGGCAAGTCGACTCAGCGCAATATCAGCGGCGCCGGCAGACATACGATTTCGATATGATCCAGAACTTTTGGTACGCCTCACTCTCGCCGGGCAACGAGCAAAGCTTCCGCTGGAGCGCAACGTCGGCCGACACCGAAGGCACATTCAACTTTCCAGGCGTTAAAAGCCCGGCAGTGGACGCCATGATCGAGGCCGTGCTCGCCGCCAAGGATCGCCCCGAGTTTGTCTCGTCGGTACGCGCATTGGACCGCGCTCTGCTATCGGGAAGCTATGTGATTCCGCTATTCCACCTGCCGAAGCAGTGGGTGGCCCACTGGAACCAGTTGCAGCATCCCGACGACACCGCGCTCTACGGTTTCCAAGTGAGCACATGGTGGCATGACGATGGCAAAGCCGGGGAAGGCCAGAACTAACCACTGGCTCCACGAGATCACTTGTCCGCCGCCCGATTGCCTCCTACAAAATTGTCCATCGATTGCCTTGACGAGGTTCGTATTTGGCCAATAGCGATGGCCGCTGTTATTCCTTTGCTGCTTTTCGAGTTAGTTGGTTCGGAGCCGCCCCATGGCCTTTAGTGGTCAGCCACCACCGCAGAAATTCAATATGTCCCGCTACTGCTTGGCGCCCAACGAGGAGCGGCCTGCGGATAAGACGGCATTGATCGTCGTGAATGACCTGGACACGCTGGAAGCCGCGGAATTCTGGTCATTCGGGGAATTAGAGGACGCGGTTTTGCGGATCGCAGCGGGACTTAAGGCGCGCGGCCTGGAGCGCGGCGATCGACTGCTGATCCGGCTGGGCAATACCAGCGACTACGCGCTGCTGTTCTATGGGGCGATAGCTGGTGGATTCGTGCCGATTCCAGCCTCCAGCACGCTGAGCGGACGGGAGGTCGCCTTCTTTTGCGAAGATTGCGCCGTGAAGGCCATTGCGCTCGACGAGTCGCTGCCCGCGGACGATCTGCCAAACACCATTCAGGTGCTGAAGGACGATGAGATTGCCGCTCTGAAGCAGTATCCCGAGCGCGCCGATTATGCGGACACCAACGCAGAGGATTCGGCGTTCATAGTGTTTACTTCGGGCACGGGCTCCGATCCCAAAGGCGTCCTTCACGCCCACCGCAGCGCCTGGGGACGGCGGCCTATGTATCATGATTGGTACGAAATCTCGTGCGCCGACCGGATGCTGCACGCCGGCGCCTTCAACTGGACCTACACCCTGGGCGTGGGACTGAGCGATCCATGGGCTAATGCGGCTTCGTCAGTCATCTATACAGGCCCGAAAGACACATGCGTCTGGCCGCGCCTGATCGCCGAGCATCACGTCACCTTGTTCGCTGGCGTGCCGACGTTGTTTCGCCAAATCTTGAAATATTGCGACTTCGACCGCGATGCGATGTCCAGCCTGCGCCACGGATTGGTAGGCGGTGAGCGCTTGCCCACTGGGCTAAAAAAAGAATGGCGGAAGCGGACCGGGCGTCCGCTCTACGAGGCCATCGGCATGAGCGAACTATCAACCTACGTCTCTATGGCGCCGAGCGTGCCGCCCAAGGATGACGCGATCGGCAAGCCCCAGGCTGGGCGCCACATCGAGATACTGCCGCTGGAAGGGGGGACGGAGCCCCTGCCCCGCAACGAGCTCGGTGTGATGGCCTGCCACCGCTCGGACCCCGGCCTCATGCTTGGCTATTGGAACCGGCCCGATGAAGAAAAACTGGTTTACCGGGGTGACTGGTTCCTAACCGGTGATCTCGCCACCATGGACGACGAGGGATATGTCAGCCATCACGGACGGGCCGATGACCTAATGAACGCGCTCGGCTACCGGGTTTCCCCAGCCGAAGTTGAAAAGGTCTTGGGCTCTCATCCCGATGTCGCCGAGGTCGCCGTGGCGGAAGTTCAGGTGCGCCCGGATGTGAGCGTGATCGGCGCCTTTTTGGTCCCTAATGAGGGCTCGGCCCCGGACGCAGAGGCGATCAAGTCCTACGCCGAGGAACGGCTGGCGGGCTACAAGGTTCCCCGCGAATACGTGTTTCTGGAAAGCCTGCCCCGCTCTCCTAACGGCAAAGTGCGCCGCGCCGAATTGCGCGCATCCGGGCTCGCGGCTGCTTCCAGCTAAGCCGCTTTCTTGCCTGCGCCGGCAATTTCGGCCAGTTCACGCAACAATGCCCTAGTGCCCTTAAGCCGTTGATCGTCGCTTGCCCAGTCGGCCTTGAATATTAGCCGATGATCGGGCTGCAGCTTCACATTGCCCGCTCCCTCCGTGATGAAGGCGATCAGCCCGTCGGGATTGGCGAACGAATTGCTGCGGAAGGAAACCTGCGCGCCCTTTGGTCCGGCCTCCACCTGCTCGACGCCCGCCATGCGGCACAGCGCCTTGATCCGGACCACCTCCAGAAGATGCGCGACCTCCGGCGGCAGCGGTCCGAAGCGGTCCACCAATTCCGCCCCGAATGCCTCGATGTCGCGGTCGACTTCGAGGGTTGAGAGTCGCCTATAGAGCGCGAGCCGGACCTGCAGATCCGGCACATAGGCCTCGGGGATCAGCACCGCAGCGCCAACGGAAATCCTCGGCGACCACTGGCTCTCGTCCTCGAGAGGCTCGCCTCCCTTCAGTCCGACGATCGTCTCTTCCAGCATGGATTGGTAGAGCTCGAAGCCCACTTCCTTGATGTGTCCGGACTGCTCCTCGCCGAGCAGGTTGCCGGCACCCCTGATGTCGAGATCGTGACTTGCGAGCGAGAAACCCGCTCCCAGCGTATCGAGGGATTGGAGCACGTTTAGGCGTTTTTCGGCGGCTGGCGTCAGCCGGGTTCCGACTGGAACGGTGAAGTAGGCGTAAGCGCGGGTCTTCGAGCGCCCCACCCGTCCCCGCAACTGATAAAGTTGGGAAAGACCAAACCGGTCCGACCGGTGTACGATCAACGTGTTGGCAGTTGGAATATCGAGGCCCGACTCGACGATCGACGTGCTCAGCAATACGTCATATTGCCGGTCGTAGAAGGCGTTCATTACATCTTCGAGCTGGGCTGCCGGCATCTGGCCATGGGCGCGGCCAACCTTCAGCTCTGGCAATTGCTCGGCCAGAAACGCGCCGGCTTCATCGAGATCCGATATCCGCGGGCACACATAGAAGCTTTGTCCGCCGCGATAGCGCTCCCTCAGCAGGGCCTCGCGTAAAATCAGCGGGTCGAATGGTGTGACATAGGTCCGGACCGCCAGGCGATCCACCGGAGGGGTTGCGATTTGCGAGAGCTCACGCACACCCGAGAGCGCAAGCTGCAAGGTCCGCGGAATGGGCGTCGCGGTCAGCGTCAGCACATGCACGTCCTCCCGCATCTGCTTCAGACGCTCCTTGTGCTGCACGCCGAAATGCTGCTCCTCATCGATGATTAGGAGTCCCAGATTGGCAAACTCGATGGCCTTGCCGATCAGCACGTGGGTTCCGATCACGATGTCGATCTCGCCCGATTTGATGCCCTCCTTTACCTTCGCCAATTGGCTGGCGCTGACCAGCCGCGAGGCCTGCGCGATCTTCACCGGATAGCCTTGAAACCGCTCGCTAAAGGTCTGGAAGTGCTGGCGGGCCAACAGGGTCGTGGGCACCACCACGGCCGTTTGCTTGCCCTCCATGGCGGTGATGAAGGCGGAGCGCAGCGCAACCTCTGTCTTGCCGAAGCCGACATCGCCGCAGATCAACCGGTCCATGGGCCGGCCACTCTTCATGTCGTCGATCACAGCCTCGATGCTGGCGAGCTGATCGTCAGTCTCCTCATAGGGAAACCGGGCGCAGAATTCTTCGTAAAGGCCCTCGGGCGGCACCAGGCTCGGCGCCTCGCGCAGTTGGCGCAGCGCCGCCACCTTGATCAGCTTGGCCGCAATGTCACGGATCCGTTTCTTCAGCCGGGCCTTGCGGGTTTGCCACGCCACGCCGCCCAGCCGGTCGAGCTGGGCACCCGCTTCATCGGAACCATAGCGGGTCAGAAGCTCGATATTCTCGACCGGAAGAAATAGCTTGTCGTTGCCCTGATAAATCAACTCCAGGCAATCATGTGGGGCGCCCACCGCTTCGATGGTTTGCAGCCCATCGAAACGTCCAATGCCGTGATCTGCGTGGACTACGAGATCGCCCACACTCAAGCTGGAGAGCTCGATTAGGGTGTCAGCGCCGGTCTTGGCGCGGCGTTGCGGGCGGACCAGCCGGTCGCCGAGAATATCCTGCTCGGCGACGACCGCGAGGCCGGGAGTCTCAAAGCCGGTTTCCAGCCCCAGCACGCCGAGCCCCGTCAGGCCCTTGGGCAAATCTTGCAGGGCCGCAAGAGAGTCGACCGGCCGGGCGCCTTCTAGCCCGTGATCGGCCAATAGACCCTTCAACCGCTCCAAGGCGCCTGCACTCCAGCAGGCGAGCAGTGTCCGCTTTCCGTCACGCTGCAGCTCACGGATATGTCGCGCCGCCGCATCGAAAACATTGACGTCCTCCTGGGCGCGCTCAGGTGCGAAGGTCCGGCCCTGTTTGCCCCGCAGCGAGACAATCCGTTTTCCCTCGACATCGTCCGGCATATCAAAGGGGCTGAAGGATGCGACGATGCGTCCGCCAAGCGCCTTCTGCCAATCGCGATCGGTGAGAAAGGCCTGTTCCGGCGGCACTGGTTTGTAGGGCGGTGCACCAAAGCTTTTTTGCTCGAGCCCGGCCTGTCTCGCCTCGTAATGGTCTTGGATCTGCTCGGCGCGCCGCGTCCGGGCGTCATCGGCCAGATGATCGAAGCTGATCGTCGCGCCCGGCACGAAGTCGAACAGCGTCTCTAGGCTCTCGTGAAACAGCGGTAGCCAGTGCTCCATTCCCTGGTAGCGGCGGCCGGCCGATACAGATTCATAGAGTGGATCGCTGCTGGTCACTGCCCCAAACAGCTCCACATAGCGCTGCCGGAATCGCGCGCGGAATTCTTCGCCCTCGGGGGCTTCGCTTACAGGCAGCAATAGCAGCTCCGGCAAGTCCCCTATCGTGATCTGGGTATCCGGATCGAAACTGCGCAGGCTCTCCAATGAGTCGCCAAAGAAGTCGAGGCGAACCGGCTGGGGCTGGCCCGGGGGAAACAGATCGAGGATTCCACCGCGAACGGCGTACTCGCCCGCATCCATCACATTGCCGCTGCGAAAATAGCCCGATTGCTCGAGCCGCGAGACAACCTGATCCATGGAGATCGAGTCGCCTGCGGTCAGGCGAAGCAGCGAATTCTCGAAAAATGCGGCTCCCGGCACCCGCTGCATGGCGCCATTGACGCTTGTCAGCACCACCACCGGCTTTGTGGGCACCTGACGGCGCCAAAGCGCCAGACGTGTCAACGAAGCGATTCTCCGCGACTCGATCGCGGCTTTGGGTGAAATCCGGTCGTAAGGGACGCAATCCCAGGCCGGTACGCTCACGACCTCGACATCCGGCGCGAAGAATTCAAGCGCCGCCTCCAATGCGGCCATGCGCCGGTCATCGCGGGCGATATGCATCAGCGCCGCGGATCTATCAGGATCCCGCGCCTTGAGCGCTTCGGCCATTTGGCCAACAACCAGCGCGTCGAATCCCTCAGGCACACTGGCGACCATAACGGGTCCCGAAGCCTCCAGAATCCCGCCTATGGATGGCCCCTTCGGCATCGATTCACTGTCGGCCCGTGCCCTCAAGAATCCACCCCGTGAAACACGCGGATGCGTCCAATCATGCGAACCAAATCGGGATTCTCCAACTTCGGCGGCTCCAGCACCGTCCACCGATTGAGATCGGGATCGGGAAGCGCCAGCAGCTCTTCGAAGACATTGAGCTCGTCGTCACCCATGCGCTCGACATAGGCTGCAGCAAAGCGCCCCAAAACAAGGTCCATTTCCTTGGTTCCCCTGTGGCTTGCCCGGTAGATTGCCCGCTTGCGCCGCTCGGCAAGACTTTGCTCAGCCTCAGACATGCGATCCCTACGCCCTTGACCACGGGGAAGCCCGCCAATTAACACCCTTTCATTGAGGGCGCTACATGGTGCTCGCGATTCGCGGCTGCGATCGCGCGGACTTGGCAGCGCCAAACATTGGATCGAACCCCATACGCCAATGCGGCCCCATATTCTCTCTCCCTTATTCGCTGGGGTCCGCAGCCTCGAAGGCGTCGGACCGCGCCTGGAGACGACCCTTAAACGCTTGCTGCGGCCGGGCGATGAGACCTCGGAGCCGCACGTCATCGACCTGTTGTTTCATCTGCCCACCGGTCTGATAGACCGGCGCGCGAGGCCGTCGATCGCCGACGCCAAGCCTGGCCAGTTCGCAACGCTGGGAGTCAGTGTTCTCCGCCATGCCCCTCCGCCCCGCGGCAAGCGGCGCCTGCCCTATCGGATATTCTGCGAGGACGGTTCGGGCGAGATCGAGCTGGTCTTCTTCCATAGCGATCAAGCCTATCTGAACCGGTTGCTCCCAGTCGGCGAGCACCGCTTCATCTCGGGGCGGCTAGAGGTCTATGACGGCCGCCTGCAAATGCCGCATCCCGACTATGTGGTGACGGCAGATGAGATGGAGCAATTGCCGTTGATCGAGCCGGTCTATCCGCTGACGGAAGGGCTTTCACGCAAAGTCTTGTTGAAGGTGGAAGAGCAGGCGCTCGCCCGGCTGCCGGAGCTTCCCGAATGGCAGGACGGGCCCTGGATCAAGTCCAAGGGCTGGCTGGACTTTTCTACTTCGTTGAGACTGGCGCACGCACCGCAATCCGAAACGGATCTGTTGCCCGAGTCGCCCGCCCGGCAAAGGCTCGCTTACGATGAGTTGCTGGCCAATCAGCTGGCGCTTGCTCTGATTCGGAGAAAAATGCACCGGGCCAAAGGCCGCCCGGTCAAAGCCGCCGGCACGCTGCGCAAGGCCCTTCTGGGCTCCCTGCCCTTCGAGTTGACGGCCTCCCAGCACCAAGCCCTGGCCGAAATCGAAGCTGACATGGCGGCCTCCACCCGCATGCTGCGCTTGCTGCAAGGCGATGTCGGCAGCGGAAAGACCGTGGTGGCGCTGTTGGCGATGGCCACCTGCATCGAAGCGGGATACCAAGCCGCCCTGATGGCGCCCACAGAAGTTCTGGCGCGCCAGCATCTGCAATCGATTTCAAATCTCTCTGAGGGCAGCGGCCTGCGTATCGGTCTGCTCACCGGCCGGGAACGGGGCCGCGATCGCGATGAAACACTCAAGCGCTTGGAAGCCGGCGAGATCGACATCCTGATCGGCACCCATGCCCTAATCCAGGAGCCGGTTGCCTTCAAGGATCTTGCCCTTGCAGTGATCGACGAGCAGCACAGATTTGGCGTGCATCAGCGCATTGCCCTGCAGTCCAAGGGAGGCGACGGCGGCGTCGATGTGCTGGTCATGACTGCGACGCCAATTCCGCGAACCCTGGTTCTCACCAATTACGGCGACATGGACGCTTCACAACTCACCGAAAAACCCGCGGGCCGGAAGCGCGTCATCACCCGCGCGCTTCCTATCGAGAGGATCGCTGATGTGACTCTACGCCTCGGTAAAGCTCTCGCTGCCGGGGCTCAAGCCTATTGGGTTTGCCCGCTGGTGGAAGAATCGGATGTCCTGGACGTTTCCGCCGCCGAAGAGCGTTACGCCCAGCTGACCGCCCAGTTTGGCGACCGGATTGGACTGATCCATGGGCGGCTCAACAGCTCCGAAAAAGACGCGGCGATGGCGGCATTTGCCGCCGGCGACCTGTCGATCCTGGTGGCCACTACGGTAATCGAGGTCGGTGTCGATGTGCCGAATGCAACAATCATGGTGATCGAGCACTCCGAACGGTTCGGCTTGGCCCAGCTGCATCAGCTTCGCGGCCGGGTTGGACGCGGCGCGGGGCAATCGTCCTGTATCCTGCTCTATCAGCCGCCCTTGAGCGAAGCGGCGCGCGCGCGTTTGAAAATACTGCGCGAGACCGAGGACGGCTTTCGGATCGCAGATGAGGATTTGCGGCTGCGCGGCGGCGGCGAAGTCTTGGGCACGCGGCAAAGCGGTCTGCCCTCCCTGCGGCTCGCCAGATTGCCCGAAGACAGGGATCTACTGGACGCGGCCAATGACGACGCCAAACTCGTGCTCGCCCAGGACCCCGAATTGACTTCGGCGAGGGGCGAGGCGCTGCGGGTGCTGCTTTATGCGTTTGCGCGGGACGAGGCCGTTCGCCTGCTCCGGGCGGGCTAACAGCCACTGAACGGGTGGCAATCGAATTGCGCTGGCGCTTAAACGGCCTCGACTTCCGGCACCGGCTGTTTCTGCTTCGCCTCTTTTGCGAGGTCTTTGAGCTTTTCCTGATAATTCGGAACCACCAGGCCCGCGGAGATTACCAGCTTGGCCCCGTCTTCAACGCTCATGTCCAAAACCAGGACATCGGCCCGCGGCACGAACAGCAGAAAGCCCGATGTGGGGTTCGGCGTGGTGGGCAGGAAGACGCTGTAGAGTTCGTCGTGGTCGCCGGCCTTCAACCGTATTTCACCCTTTGTGGCGGTCGAGATGAAGACAACGGCGTAGAGCCCTTTGCGCGGATACTCGATCAGGCCGACATTCTGGAACGACGCGCTGCTCTGGGAGAGCACGGTCTCGAAGATCTGCTTGAGCGCCCGGTAGACGGTGCGAACCACGGGCATTTGGTTCACGATCCGCTCGCCGTAATTTACAAGCGTGCGGCCGAACAGATTGGCGGTAAGGGCGCCAATGATGATCAATGCCGTGACCGCAATGATCAGGCCCAGACCCGGTACCGTGAACGGCATGTAGGATTCGGGCAAATATTGCAACGGGATCAACGGCTTGACCCATCCGTCGATCAGATTGATGAACCACCAGACGATGTAGAGGGTGATTCCGACAGGGCCGACGATGATGAGGCCAGTCAGAAAATAGTTGCGGAGGCGGGTGCCGAGCCCCGCATGGTGGACTTTGTACTCACCCGCCGTGAGGCCAGCCAACCCGCCCGGCGGCTCGCTCTGCTCTCCGCCCTGCCGATCCTGTGGTTCAGACTCTTTCGTCATGCAAATATCGCCTCCGCCGGGGCACGCGCCCGGTAATCCCTAACCGAGATGCCGAATTCGCTGGCGCACCGCTCGCCGCCGCCGCTTGATAATTGTACTTGGGATTGGGCGGAAACCGCCACCGCTTTGGCCATCGCACCTGCACCCAACCAAGCAAGCGTTAAGGGATATGGGGCTGTCACGGAACTAATGCCAGCCGTTGGTTTCGGGACCCAGTGCGTTCAGCGTGTGACCAGGAAACATTCCACGCCGCTTCGCTTGAACGAATTGCAAAGCTGAAGCGATTGACGCTTATCGTCGAACGGCCCGAGCTGCAAGCGATAGAAGGTGCCGAGGGTGCCGAGTTCGGTTTTTTCGATGATCGGCTCGCGGTCGCCGACAATTCCGGAATATTGAGAGGAAATCCGCTTCCAAAGGGTCCGCGCCTCGTCCTCGCTGCGGGAACTCGCCAACTGTATCCGGTAGGACCGGCCGGCTCCTGAGGCCGAAGAATCATTGATCTCCTCGACCTTTGTCGTCTTTGACCATTCGGCGGTCGCCACGACTGCCCGCCGCGCGCCTCCGTCTCCGTCCTCGTCAGACGATTCCGCTTCGTCGTCCGAGCCCCAAATCGACCCGAAGAATTTCTTCAAACGGCCGGGTTCCTCGTCGGCTTCAGCTTCAGCTTCTGCGGTGGATTGCTCTTCGCCTCCGGATTCGGCTTCGGGCGAAACCGAGGTCGCCCAGCTGGGGAACTCGGCCCGTGGTGTCGCCGGAGCCGCGGCAGGCTTGGGCGCTGGCTCAGGCGTGGCAGCAGGTGCCGGAGGCGGTTCGGGCGTAGCCGCGGGCGCCGAATCGAGTGCAGCCACCTGTTTGGGCTTTTCCTGCGGCTGCGGGGCAGCGGCCGGTCTGGGCATCGCGCTAACTGGCACGTTGCCAACGGGCATTTGCGGGATTTGGACAGCGGGACCAAATCCTGCCTGCTGGCCTGGCAAGCCGCCTGGCTGCAAACCTGGCATCATCGGCATGGGAATACCCTGCGGGCCCATCGAAGGAGCCGCCGCCTGAGCGTTGGAGCCACCGCCGCTAAGAACTTGAGAGACCATGGCGTCATTGGGAGCGAGCTCTTTTGCCTGCTTCAGATCGGCATTGGCGCGGGCATCCATGCCAACGGCGCGGTACGCGAGCCCTCGGCTCGCATAGGCTCTGGCCCTTTCCGTGGAATCCAAACCCGTCAGCCAGATCGCGCTAGTTAAATCCGAGATTGCTTGTGCCGGCGCACGAGCTCGCTCAAGCGCCACACCACGAAAATAGAGCGCCTTGGCGATATCGCTGTCCGATAATTTGTTGGATCTTATGGCGCCGGACATTTGCTTGACGACGTTCTTGTAGTCGCCCTTGGCAATGGCGTTGCTGGCCAATCCCAACAATTTCTGTATGTCGGCGGCGGTTTGAGCCGTGGCCGGCAAGACGTGCGCGAACACCACAACTGCACCGGCCGCCGCAACGACTGTGCGCAGCACGAATTTCAGGATAGTCGCAAGCACGCCGACTCCAGCTGTTAAGGGTTGGTGTCCCATCACCGATCAATCAAAGAAATCGGGCGAATCCAGGGCCTTGCTAAATCATAGATTATTCGACCGTGACCGACTTTGCCAAATTCCGCGGCTGATCTACATCCGTCCCCATTAAAACGGCCGCATGATAGGCAATGAGCTGAACCGGAACCGCGCTAATCAAAGGATTCGTGAATGCATGGGCGCCGGGGAACTCGACACGGCTCATAACCTCACAACCAACGTCATCCGGGCTCGCATCGGTGACCAGAATGATTCGCCCGCCCCTTGCGGCAACTTCCTGCATGTTGGAGACGGTTTTTTCGAACAGCTCGTCCTTTGGCGCAATCACGATAACGGGCACTTGCTCGTCAATCAGCGCAATCGGCCCGTGCTTCATTTCGCCCGCCGCATACCCCTCGGCGTGGATGTACGAAATCTCTTTGAGCTTTAGCGCGCCCTCCAGGGCTATGGGGAAATTCACGCCGCGGCCCAGATAGAGGACATCGCGTGCTTTCGAGAGATCATGGGCCAAACTCTCATAGACGCTCTCGTCGCGCAGCATTGTCGAGATGCGCCGCGGCACTTCCGTAAGGGCCGCCACCAGCTCGCGCTCCGTATCGCGATCGATGTGCCCCCTGGCGCGCCCGGCGGCGATTGCCAGGCAGGCAAGAACGGTAAGCTGGCACGTGAAGGCCTTGGTCGAAGCGACGCCAATTTCCGGGCCGGCCAGCGTCGGCAATGTCGCATCCGATTCTCGCGCGATCGAGGATTCGCGGACATTGACGATGGAAACGATATGCTGACCCTGCTCCCGGCAATTACGCAGGCAGGCCAGCGTATCGGCGGTTTCGCCTGATTGGGAAACGAAGAGCGCAGCACCTCCGGAATCGAACGGCACATCGCGGTACCGAAACTCAGAGGCAACGTCGATCTCGACCGGCAATTTGGCCAAGCGTTCGAGCCAGTATTTGCCGATTAGCGCCGCGTAGTAGGCGGTGCCGCAAGCTGAAATCGAAAGCCTAGGCAACGTCTTGAGATCAAACGGCAAATCGGGTAGCTGCACGCGCCCTTCCGCAAAATCCACATAGTTGGCGAGCGTGTGCCCGATGACTTCGGGCTGCTCGTGAATTTCCTTGGCCATGAAGTGCCGGTGATTGCCTTTGTCCACCGTAAGGGCCGAGGCAACCGACTTCTGGATCGGCCGTTCTACCGGCTCGCCGTCGCGATTGCGGATCGCAAGGCCGTCCCGGGTCATCACAGCCCAATCGCCGTCTTCGAGATAGCTGATGGTGTCGGTTAGTGGCGCGAGCGCGATGGCATCCGAGCCCAGATACATCTCGCCATCGCCGAAACCGATCGCCAAGGGCGAGCCCTCGCGGGCGGCGATCATCAGGTCATCATGGCCATTGAAAATGATGCCGAGCGCGAAGGCGCCCTCAAGCCGCTTCAGCGCCCGCGACACCGCCGCGACCGGATCGTGGCCGGCCTCCCGTTCCCGGGAGATCAAATGCACGATCACTTCCGTATCGGTATCGGTCGAAAAGGTAGCGCCCGATGCTTCGAGCTCCTGGCGCAGCTCGCGGAAATTTTCGATGATGCCGTTATGCACGACCGAGACCTGATCGGTCATGTGGGGATGGGCGTTTGCTTCCGTGGGAGCGCCATGGGTGGCCCAGCGCGTATGGCCAATGCCAGTGTGCCCATTGAGAGGCTGCTCGGCCAGGCGGGCCTCCAGTTGGCGCAGCTTGCCCTCGGCCCGCCGGCGACGAAGCGTGCCATCCTCGAGCGTGGATATGCCCGCCGAGTCGTAGCCGCGATATTCCAGGCGCCGCAACGCGTCGACCAGAGTCTCGGCCACCGGCGCCCGCCCAAGAATTCCGACTATTCCACACATAAGTCGCTTCGCTCCAAGCGATTGACCTGGCGATTAGATATCCCAACGGAGAACTGTCAACAAATCACGAGGGGTTATCGTTTATTTCTGGGCTTCCTGGTTCGGCGGGCGCGCACCTTGGCGGCCCACCCTTCGCGTTCCTGCTGGGGCGCGCGGGTTACCGCCAGTGCGTCCTCAGCGACATCCTTGGTAATGACGCTGCCGGACCCGACATAGGCGCCCTGCCCGATCCGGACCGGTGCAACCAGTGCACTGTTGGATCCGATAAACGCGCCTGCTCCGATCTCGGTCAGATGCTTGTCGAAGCCGTCGTAATTACAGGTGATTGTGCCCGCGCCGACATTGGCGCCCTCGCCCACCCGGGCGTCACCAACATAGGCCAGGTGGTTGGCCTTAGCACCTTCGGCAAATGTGGCGTTCTTGACCTCGACAAAGTTGCCGATCCGAGCCTGCTCGCCGATTTCGGCTCCAGGACGCAATCGAGCGAACGGACCTATGGTAGCGCCGCGCTTCACGTGGGCGCCCTCCAAATGGGAAAAAGCTTTGACGATCACGCCATCTTCTAGCGTCACATTCCGGCCCAGCACGATGTGCGGTTCGAGCACCACGTCCTCACCCATGACGGTGTCGGCGCTGAGATACACCGTTTCGGGTGCGATCAGCGTCGCGCCATTCGCCATGGCAAGCTCTCGCAAGCGCTGCTGCATGGCGGCCTCGGCCCGGGCCAATTCAGCCCTTGTATTGATGCCGAGCACCTCTTCTTCTTCGCAGGCCACTGCCACCGCTTGGAGGCCGTCCGCGCGGGCGACCTCGACCGCGTCGGTCAAATAAAACTCGCCCTTGGCGTTGTCGTTGCCGATCTTGTCCAGGATTTGCAATACGACCTCGCCGCGAAAGCCGAAAACGCCGGAATTGCAGAGGGTTATGGCGCGCTCTTCCGGACTCGCATCCATTTCTTCGCGGATCGCCATCAGCCTGTCATCGCCATTGGTGATCAATCGGCCATAGCCCGTGGGGTCGCGCGCCTCGAAGCCGAGCACAACGACGTCAGCCCCCTGCCCCAGCGCTTGGCGCACCGTGCCGACCGTCTCTGGGCGCAACAACGGCGTGTCGCCGTAAAGCACAACGACATCGCCCGAGAATCCCTCCAGGCATTTCCGCGCCGTCAGGACGGCGTCTGCGGTGCCGTCCTGCTTGGTCTGGACGATGCATTTGGCTGAGGCGTCGAGATCGCGGCAATAGGCTTCGACCGCATCCATGGCGGGCCCAAGAACTACGGTTTTCTGGTCGAAGCCGGCTGCAACCGCCATCGCCAAGACATGGCCTAGCATGGGTGTGCCGCCCAGCGGGTGGAGCACCTTCTCGAGCTCCGATTTCATCCGCGTTCCCTTGCCCGCTGCAAGAATCACCGCAATCGACGGACGGCCGGTCATGATGAGCGGACCTCTTCAGACGTCACAGCCATGCTTGATCCCGTAAAACCCAGTTGCAACGGCGCATCGCGGCGTGAATCGATGCGGCGTGGTGCTATCGAGGGCTTAGCGTCCGCAGGTCGTGACGCCAAGCAATTTGTAGAAAGGACAGAAGCGCAGGAGGCCGGTGGCCAGCAGAAACAGGCCAAGCCAGCCCCATGGTGTCTGCGGTCCGATGAAGACCAACAGGATCAACGCAACGCCTACGGGCATCCGTATCCAACGGTCGGCGAGGCCTACATTGGCTTCCATCGGCAGCTCTTTAATTCGACCGCCTTGACGCTGCAAACTTCCGGCAGTTCCTCATAGGGATGGGGCGCTAAAGGTATCGCACTGATTGAAGTCGCCGGACTCGAAGCCGCGGCGGAACCAGCGCACGCGTTGCTCCGAAGATCCGTGGGTGAAAGCGTCTGGAACCACATAGCCCTGCGTCTTACGTTGCATCTTGTCATCGCCGATCGCGCTCGCCGCGTTTAGCGCCTCGTCGATATCACCCGGCTCCAAAATATCTTTTGTGCGGTCGGCATTCTTCGCCCAGACGCCGGCAAGGCAGTCCGCCTGCAACTCCATCCGCACCTGAAGCGCGTTGGCGTCGCGTTGTCCCATCCGCATCTTAGCGCGCTGGACCTCTTCGGAGATGCCAAGCAATGTCTGGACATGGTGTCCCACCTCGTGGGCGATCACATAAGCCTGCGCGAAGTCGCCCGGCGCGCCGAACCTGTTCTTAAGATCGCTGTAGAAACTCAGATCGATATAGAGCTTTTGATCGAGCGGACAGTAAAACGGGCCCATCTGAGCCATTCCGACGCCACAGGCCGAGCGAACACCGCCCTCGAACAGCACGAGGGTCGGTTCCCGGTAGCGTTTGCCGGACTGGCGGAAGATCTTTTTCCAGGTGTCTTCGGTGTCGGCCAAAACCACGGAAATGAATTGCTTCATCTCATCGGTACGGCTCGAACGGGGCTGCTGAGTCCGAGGCGCCTGGGGACCGGGACGCTGTGCCGGTGGCAACTGCGTCTGCGGCCTCGGCATTTGCACATCGGGCATCCCGCCCGGTTGTCCGCCTCCCAAGAGTATCCGCGGGTCGATGCCGAAAAACCACATCAACCCTAGTATGACAAGCAGGCCAAAAATTCCGATGCCGCCACTGCGCCCGCCACGGCTTTGCGGCATGGGAACCCGCATGCGGCGGCCACCGCTCGGGAACGGAAAGCCAAATCCTCCGCGGCGAGGACCGCCCGCGCCGCGCCGATCCTCAACGTTGTCGCTTTGCCTGCGGCCGCGCCATTTCATCGCGTCACCTCGTCCGTTTTCTGATCCGCATCGCCCGCCGCCAAGCTCCACCGGCGCCGGTCCAGGGCGAATTCTGCACGGCATATGGCGTTAGGCAAGGTCAAATCCAAGCGACCGCAACCTACTGACTCAAACCTGCTGATAGGCATCGCGGTAGCTCTCGCGCAGCACATTCTTTTGTATTTTGCCCATGGCGTTGCGCGGTAGCGCGTCGACGAAATAGATCCGCTTCGGTCTTTTGAAGGCTGCCGTCTCCGCTTCCAGCGCATCAGCGATCGTGTGCTCGTCCAATTCGGCCCCTGGTTCCTTGGCGATCACCGCGGTAACGCCCTCGCCAAAATCGGGGTGGGGCACGCCGATCACCGCGGACTCCGAGACGCCCGCGATCGCATCGATGGCGGCCTCGATTTCTGCCGGATACACGTTGAGACCGCCGGAGATGATCAAATCTTTGTCTCTGCCGACGATCCAAAGATACCCGTCCTCATCGATCCGCCCGAGATCGCCGGTGATGAAATAGCCGTCTTCGCGAAACTCGCTGGCGGTGAGATCGGGCTTGCGCCAATACCCCTTGAAGACATTGGGTCCGCGGACTTCGATCGCGCCCACTTCGCCGGGTACAACCGCTTCACCGGTCACCTGATCAGATATGCGCAGCTCGACGCCCGGCAATGGAAAGCCAACAGTCCCCGCGCGCCTCTCACCATCGTAGGGGTTGGAGGTGTTCATGCCGGTTTCGCTCATACCGTAACGCTCCAGGATTGCCTGTCCGGTGCGAGCCTTGAACTGGGAGAAGATATCGGGCGAAAGCGGCGCCGAGCCCGAAATGAACAGGCGCATCGAGCGCACTATTTCCCGATCGAGCTGCGGACTTTGCAGAAGGCGGATATAAAAGGTCGGCACGCCCATCATTACCGTCGACGCCGCCAAATGCAGCAGCACGTCGTCCACGTCGAAGCCCGGAAGCAAATGCAGCGACGCGCCCGCCGCCATCACCGTGTTGATCGCCGTGAAAAGGCCGTGGACGTGATAGAGCGGCAGGGCATGCAGCAGGCGGTCGGTCTCGCTAAAACACCAGATCTTGGCCAGCGCCTCGGCATTCGAGATCAAATTCCCATGAGTCAGCATCGCTCCCTTGGAGCGGCCGGTCGTGCCGGAGGTATAAATAATCGAGGCTATGCCGTCGGCGTGCTGCTCCGCGTCTTCGAAGGTCGTATCGGCGGCGGCGGCGCACGCAGCGAATGATCCCTCGTCATCGGCACCTAGCGTTTCGAGCCGGGGCACGCCCGCCTCCGCGGCAACCGGCTCAATTACATTCCTTGAGTCTGGTCCGCACACCATTAGCGCCGGTTCGGCATCGGCCAAAAAGTAACCCAATTCGGAGGGCGTATAGGCCGTGTTGAGAGGGACATAGACGGCGCCCATTCGCACGGCGCCCAGATAAAGCAGCAGAGTTGCTGCCCCCTTAGGAGTTTGCGCCGCAACCCGGTCGCCCGGCGCCACGCCCAAGTCACGCAGCGCGTTCGCGGCCCGAGCCGTTTCCAGATCCAAATCGTGATAGCTGTAGCGTCGGCCGCCAGCGGATTGGAGGAACGGCCTGGATGGGGCCTGCGAGCCCGTTCTCGTCAGGAATTGATAGAGACCCATGCCCATCGGCCGCAACATCCATTACATGGCCACCGATTACGACCGGGCGAGGAAACTGTCTACCGCGACCACTTCATCCTGATTCTGAGGAAATTTAAGATAACACACTGAAAAAAATAATAGAGTGCATGGTGAAGCGGCCACACGTTTAGGAACTGTGGATAACTTCTGCGGCGGCATAGTGGCCGAGCATCTGTCACGAAAGTGAAATGGGAATGAGCGATGCTGCGCTCACCCGGACGCTCCACTCCCGGGAGGAGTAGCTCGGTTCGCGTGCTGCGTATGAGCCCCGGCAAACCCCGCGCCGGGGCTCATTTTATTGATGGTCCACCTTTTGTCGCAAGACGTCTGCAGCCCGGACCGGCGCCGGCCCGCTGCAGTCGAGTCCGGCGCCGCCTGGCCATTAGAAAAGGGCAGGGCTTGCGCCCTGCCCTTTCCTTATCCCGCTGTAAAGCGCTGTCAACAGCGCCCGTCCGGCGAGACGATCCAAAGAGAGTTCGATTCCAAGATCGCTTGATCCGAAGACCTCACGACCCGAGGTTCTCCCTACTCTCCAGACCTTCGGCTCCGGCCCTGGGACCATGGTCTCCCATGGCCTAGGACCTTTGCCTGGGTCCGTGACCCATTGTTTAGCGTCGCGTTCGCGTACGACGTGATCTTGGGATCGGCCAGATCCTAAGATCCCTCGACAATGTTCCTTGGGCCCCCCGATGCCGGTCTGTGCTCTTCCTATTCTCCACCGAAGTGGAGCCTTGGAGGCGCCGCGACACCGGGATGTGAAACACTGCCTAAGCCGCTCTCGGCAAAGAACGACCTCGGACTTGCCGCGTCCTTGTTGCACTGGTTTTCCCCGAAGGGCTCCCGCACAACCAAGTTCAAGCGTACTTCAATTTTTTATTTGCGCCAGGGTTCACGGGCACCGGGTACGTGGTTATCCCCGATATCCTCATTTTCCACAGGAGCGAGCGGTCTCGATGGGTTGTTCAATCAACCATCGAGATAGGAAATCCTCTAGGTCTATGGACCCATCCGGTAGAATTTGCGTAATTCCGCAAGATTGTGCAGAGATATCGCCGCGAATCAGTGCGCCCACCTGGATTGGACATGGCCGAACCGTCAGTCGAGTATCTGACCACCAAGGAACTTGCCCAGCTGCTCCGGATCAAGGAGCGCAAGGTCTATGACCTCGCGGCCTCGGGCGCGATTCCTTGTAGCCGGGCCATGGGCAAGCTGCTGTTTCCCCGTGCCGCCGTCAATGACTGGGTCGCCCAGCACAGTTCCGGCGCCGCGGCGCCGCTCGCGGCAGACCGGCCGGCGGTGATGTTGGGAAGCAGTGATCCGCTGCTGGAATGGGCGCTTCGGGAATCCCATTCCGGTCTCGCGAGCTTCCTCGATGGCAGCATGGATGGCCTGGAGCGTTTTGCCCTCGGTGAAGGTGTTGCGACCGGCCTTCACGTTTTCGATCCCGCAAGTGGAGATTGGAACCGGTCGGCCGCTGCGGCGCGCTTCAAGGGGCAGCCAGTGGTGCTCGCCGAATGGGCCTGGCGCGACCGCGGACTGATTGTCACTCGCGGAAATCCGAAAAATATCGCCGGCGTCGATAGTCTTGGCGGACTGACGATTGTTCCCCGGCAGGCCGCCGCCGGCAGCCAAGTTCTGCTCGAACATTTGCTGCAAGAGGCCAGCATTGGAAGTGGCGATATCGATCAACTGCCCCAGGCGCGAAGTGAAGCGGACGCCGCACTCGCGGTTCTCGAGGGCAAGGCGGACGCAGCCCTCGGGCTCTCGTCACTGGCGAGGCAATATCAGTTGGACTTCGTGGAGATCGTTAAGGAGCGCTTCGACCTGCTGGTGTGGCGGCGGGACTGGTTTGAGCCAGCGTTTCAGGACCTAATGGCATTTTGCCGGTCCAGTGAATTCCTAGAGAAAGCCCAGGAGCTGGGCGGCTACGACATATCGGGGCTTGGCCGCGTGCATTTCAACGGCTGATGCGTTCGCGCTCCGGCGCAGGCGCAGCGTCGACGATCAACTCCCATCCTTGTCGGCATTCGGGAAGAACAACTGCTGACCGTCCAGCTGATAGCTGGCAATCGCGTCCTGGCCGTCCTTGCTCACAATCCAGTCGATGAAGGCCTGCCCTGACTTTGCCCGCACACCAGAATGACGCTCTGGATTGACCAGAATGACCCCATATTGGTTGAACAAGTCGTCGTCGCCCTGAACCTGGATCGCATGATCGCGCCTATTCTTGAAGCTGATCCAGGTCCCTCTGTCGGTCAGTGAATAGGCACCCATTTCCACTGCGGCATTCAGGGTTGCCCCCATGCCCGCACCCATTTCGCGATACCACTTGCCGGAATGTTCCGTTGGATCGACCTTCGCCCCCTGCCACAGCGCCAGTTCCTTTTTGTGTGTCCCGGAGTCGTCGCCGCGGGACGCAAACATCGCCCCGGATTTCGCAATCCCTGCCAGGGCCTCAGAGGCGTTCTTGGAACCGGAAATGCCTGCGGGATCGTTTGCCGGTCCGACGATCACGAAGTCGTTGTACATGACATCGTGCCGCTTCACGCCATGGCCATCGGCCACAAACTTCTCTTCGGCCGGCTTGGCGTGAACCAGCAATACGTCGCCATCGCCATTGCTTGCGTTCTTCAGGGCCTGCCCTGTGCCGACCGCCACCACACGGACATCAATGCCGGTTTTCTTGCTGAAGAGTGGAAGGATGTGATCGTAGAGGCCCGAGTTCTTTGTCGACGTGGTCGATTGCAAGACGATGAAATCGTCCGCGGCCAAGGATCGCGTGGCAATGCCGCCTGGCGCGGCACCGATAGCGAGAACCACAAGAAAAAGCCAAAAACCTGCCAACGCTTTATTCATGCCATCCACTCCAAGCCGACATTACATAACGATCCGACCAGCCAGATAATCCTGGGCCTCAGAGCTCTGGGGATTGTCGAAAAACTGCTCCGCCAGCGCCTGCTCAATGATCCGGCCCTGGTCGATGAATATGACCTCATCCGCCAGCCTCTTGGCTTGGCCGAAAGCATGGGTCACGAAGACGATCTTAGTCCCCCGGGATTCGGCCTCCTTGACCAAACTCTCGATGGCCGAGACCGATGCGGGGTCCAAGCTCGCGGTTGGTTCATCTAGAAACAAGACATCGGGATCGAGCGCCAAGGCCCGAATGAGCGCGAGGCGCTGCTGTTCGCCGCCTGACAGCTTGCGTGCTGGGGAATTCGCCAGATGGCCTAGCGCGCCCATCGCCAGCAGCTCATCTCGGCGCGGCGCGATTTCGCCGTCCCTGGACTTCAGAACAAATTCGATATTGGCGGCCACCGAACGGCGCAACAGTACCGGTTGCTGAAAAACCATGGCCTGGCGTTTCCGGATTTCGATCGAAACCGGCTTGCCTTGCCACAGAACTTCGCCTGACGTGGGGACAATCAGCCCATGGAGCAAGCGCAACAGCAGGCTTTTGCCAGCGCCGTTTGGGCCCATCACCACGGTTATGGGACCTGCGCCAATTGTCAGGCTCACATCGTCGATCAACCGCTTGCCGCCCGCCTCGAAGACGAGATTGCGGGTTTCGACGGGCAGAATGCCGTCGCGCTCATTGCCGGCGCTCGCGACCGACTTGGGCTTTGCGGCCATATCAAGCATAGGCAAATCTCGCCGCCGTGCCGCGCAGCGCCATCACGGCCCCATTCACCGAGAGCGCAATCGCGATCAGCACAATGCCGAGCGCCAGCGCCAACGCCAAATCGCCGCGCGACGTCTCCAGCGCGATCGCCGTGGTCATGACCCGTGTCAAATGATCGATATTGCCGCCGACGATAATCACGGCGCCGACTTCAGCGATCGCGCGGCCAAAGCCCGCCAGAGCGACCGTTAGCAGGCTGAAGCGGCCATCCCATAGCAGCGCCCCGATCGCGCGGCCCGGCCCCACGCAAAGCGACCGAAACTGTTCGGCGTATTCGCTATGCAAGTCCTCGATGATTTGCCGCGATAGCGCGGCTACGATCGGCGTCACCAGCACGATCTGAGCAATGATCATAGCGGTCGGCGTATAGAGCAGCTCAAGCCATCCAAACGGGCCCGCGCGGGAGAATGTGAGATAGACCAACAGGCCCACCACCACCGGCGGTAAGCTCATCAGAGCGTTCATCAAGACCGCAATGGCGCCGCGCCCCGGAAATCGCCAGGCCCCGGCGGCGGCGCCTAGGGGAAACCCGATCAGACAGGAAACCGCCACCGCCGTCAGCGAGACCCGCAGGGACAGGCCCACGATTTCCATCAGATCGGGATTGGCGTTAAACACCAATTCGAGGGCGAGGCGAAAGGCCTGGGCGAATTCATGCATCTAGATGGTCCATGCGCGACTTTCTGCACTATCCTGTATTATTCTGCATAATTTACGATGAATTGACAATGCGTCGGTAGATCGAGTCGGTCTTATGGAGACAGTCTACGGTGTAGGCCCTCGCGCCTTCAGCCTGCCCCGCCGGTTCTCTGAGATCTCTAGCCTTCCCGGCTCGAAGGCTTGCTCCAGGGCCGGCACGGCTTGGTAGGCATCGCAGTCACCGCACATGAATATGTCGACTGCTGCGTACGCGCGCTCCGGCCAGGTGTGGATGCTGATATGGGACTCAGCCAATAGAGCAACGCCCGTCACGCCGCCGCTGGAAAGAAATTTGTGAAGGCGGATGTCAAGAACGGTGGCCTGCGCCGCCTCGGCGGCCCGCCTTAGCGTGGCTTCGATGAAGTCTTCATCATCGAGACGCTGGGCGCCCCACAGCTCCAGCAATAAGTGCAATCCGGCAAAGCGCTCGCCGTCTAACTCGACAAATTTGTCGTCCAGCCCCACCTGTCCGGTTTCAGCTTCTTTCGTCTCGACGAGCGGTCGATTCATTAGCGAATTGTTCCCATCACTTCACGCTGGCCAATGGCCGGCGTCTGCTTATCACAGGAAACTCATTTCGGCACGCTGATCTCAATTCAAGTGCGGCCAGTTGGGTGGCGGCGTCCCAAATGCGGTTGTCTCCGTCAATGGAACAGGCCTGGCAGCAGCTAGCCTGTTGATTATGCGGGTAAACCCAGCGATAGGGCCCGGTTCGCCTTGCTGTTGCCACGTTGCTGGCCAATGGAAGAAGCTGCGGGCCATCGAAATGTACTGAAGCACGGGGCCTAACAACCACGCGCATTGCGTGGTGGTTCAGTATGGGTGGTGGAATGAGGGTGTCGGTTTTCCGAACGGTCCGGCGGGGGCTGCCGCGCTCGCCTTGCATTCATTTTCTCTTCCTCGCCTGCGCCATTGTGGCGCCGACCGCAGCCTCGGCGGAATCTATGGGCGAGGCCCTCTCCTCCGCATATGTCACCAATCCAACGCTGAATGCGGCGCGCGCCCAGCAACGCTCAGTCGACGAGCAGATCCCGATCGCCAATGCGGACCTGCTGCCCGACGTCAAGTTCAACGCCGACAGGGGGCAGGAGGTCCGCAACCTAAAGCTTTCGGAACAGGCAGGCAGTGGTCTTTCGTCTGTGTTCTCGGAGGGCAAGACTCGGCCGGCCGGCTATTCCTTCACACTCAATCAAAACCTGTTTCGCGGGTTTCGCACCATCAGCGCCATTCGCGAAGCTAAGGCCAATATTTTTGCGGGCATCGAGAATCTCAGGAACTCCGAGCAGACCACTCTGCTCAACGGAGCAACCGCCTATATCGATGTTTTGCAGAACCAGGCCATCGTCCGGCTGCAGGAGAACAACGTCAAAGTGCTGCGCGAGCAGCTCAAGGCGACCCAGGACCGCTTCGAGGTCGGCGAAGTGACGAGAACCGACGTTGCGCAATCCCAGGCGAGCTTGAGCAGCGCCATATCGCAGCTCAGCCTGGCCCGCTCCAATCTCAAGACCGCCCGGGCGAACTACGAAGAAGTTATCGGCCATCCGCCAAGCGATCTGAGCCAGCCGACTCCGATCGATGGCCTCCTGCCTACGGACCAGCAGTCCGCGCTGGCAATGGCAGATGAAGAAAGCCCGACGATCCTGAATGCCATCTTTCTGGCGGAAGCCTCGCGCTACGCCGTCAAAGAGCTGGTTGGCGAACTTCTGCCTGAAGTCACGTTTGAAGCCGAACACCAATTTCGCTTCGAGCCCTCGCGCACCGTTGAAGAGCAGGAAACCACCACCTTTGTAGGCCGGGTGAACGTACCGCTGTACCAGGGTGGTGGGGTCGCCGCCCAGGTGCGCCAAGCCAAAGAGGTGAACCGGCAGCGTCTCGATGAGGTCGTCGCCTCGCGCACCCAGGTCCGCGCCGATGTGGTTTCAGCCTGGGGCCAGCTTGTTGCCGCGCGGGCCCAGATCGAATCGGACGAATCTGCAGTCAACGCCAACAACATCGCGCTTCGTGGTGTTCGCGAGGAAGAACGGGTCGGTCAGCGCACGGTGTTGGACGTGCTGGACGCCGAACAAACCCTGTTGGATTCTCAAGTCAACTTGGTGACCTCCAAGCGGGACAAGGTCGTGGCCGCATATACGGTGCTGCAATCCGTCGGCCGCCTCGACTCCTACACCTTGAACTTGCCCGTACAGCACTACGATCCGCTGCTGCATTACCGGAAGGCTAAGTTCAAGCTCCTTGGACTGAATCCCGACCGGGGCAGCCTGATCTTCCAGATCTTCAACAGCGGCGACGCCTACTCCAATTATCCCAACCGCTGAACGGGTGGTGCGGCTGGTGGCCCCCAGCGCGCGATTGATCCAACAAACCTGCTCCGTTGCCTGGAGATAAGCGCCGGAACCGATTAAGTTGCTGATCGCGCATAATGGGCACCACTGCCCATGTGTTTCGACGCTAAAGACTTGTACCCTGCGTTTGACGGCGATCGGCCCTTGATTTACGCAATCACAATCTCCGCCTCGGCAATGCTTGAGAACTGCTCATGAGTATTCGCAGCTGGCTCGGTATCGCGCTGATCGCGCTCGCGGCGGGCATCCTCGCATTATGGTATTTCGGGGACCGCCGCGAATACATGATTTCGATTGCTGCCGGCCAAAAGTCCGAGCAAGCCTTCCGGCTCATCAAAGCGATCCAGCTTGTCACCCACCGGCACTATCCCGAGATCGAGATCGAGGTTTTCGAAACTCGCGGATCGCTGCAGAACGCCAGACTGCTCGACAGCGGCGCCGTCGATCTTGCCACCACCCAGGCCGATCTTGTGTTTGGCCGCCGGGCACAGCTGGTGGCGGAACTTTATCCGGATGCCTTCCAGCTGGTGGTGCGGCGCGAAAGCGGCATCAGGGACATTGGCGACCTGGTTGGCAAGCGGATCGCGCTGCCTCCCGATCAGAGCGGTGAGTATGAATCTTTTTGGTTCCTGGCATCGCACTACGATCTGACAATGGACGAATTGGAGGTGTTCCCCGGCACCGAGGCGACAACCGATTGGTTGATGATCAACGGCGATGTGGACGCGCTGTTCCGTGTTCGCGCGGCAGGTGATGCCTCAGTCCTGCGGCTGATCGACGAGCTCGACGCCGAGGTCATTCCAATCCCCCAGGCGAGCGCTTTGCGGCTGAAGCAGCCCGCGCTGGAGGTCGGCGTCATTCCGGAGGGTTCCTATAATGGCCGCCCGGCCGTTCCTGGGCGCAACCTTCCGACCGTGTCGGTCCAGCGGCTGCTGGTGGCCCGCGAAGACGTGCCGGACGAGGTCATCTCGAAGCTCACTTCGATCCTATTTGAGCGACGCCGCGAGCTGATTGATCTTGTTCCGCTTGCGGGTTCGATCACCGCACCCAACCGCAGCGGCGGCACGTTCTTGCCCATCCATGCCGGCGCGCAAGCGTTTTACGACCGGGACCAACCGTCGTTTCTGCAGGAGAATGCCGAGGCGCTGGCGCTCGCGGTCTCCATCGTGGTGGTCTTTTTCTCCGGCATGCTGCAGCTGGCTTCTCGTCGGCGCAAACGGGTGATGGATACCTATAATCGCGAACTGCTCGAACTGGCCCAGCGCGCCCGAAAGGCGACCAGCTTTCAGGCTCTCGATCAGTGCCACGCTCAGCTCGCCGATTTTGTTGGCCGGATCGTCCAGGCAGCCGAACGCGGCAACATCAACGCCCAGGAATTCAATCTGTTCAATTTCACCTATTACGCGGTGGAGGACGCCATCCGAGACCGGGAGGTCCAGATGGAACGGGCCGAAAGGACTGACACGGGCGCAAGAAGGAACTCGATGCGCCGGATCAAGGGGCCAAGGGAGGCCGCTTCGTGATGGGCCGGTCTCGCATTGTCGACTTTTGCGTGATTGCCGGTTTCGCGCTGCTGATCGGCTTAGGCACCGGCCTTGTGGTCGAGCGCTACGCCCGCGCCAGCACCGTCGAGTCAGCATTCGATCGGATGAGGCTGTTTCATGACTTGAGAAAGGCAGCCGTCGAGGACTTCATGCGCTCGATGACATCCGACGTCAGGGCCATGAGCCGAAACGGCCGGATGATCGAGGCGGTCAAGAGCTTCGATGAGTCCTGGAACCAGATGGGAACCGATGCGCCCCAAGTGCTGAGGCGGCTTTACATTGATGAGAATCCCTATGCTCTGGGAGAGCGAGGGCTGTTGAAGGACGCGGGCGACGGCTCCCGCTACAGCAAGGTTCATGCCGAGTTTCACGAATGGGCCAGACGCTTTCTCGGCCACTTCCGCTACTACAACATGTTCCTGATCGATCGCGACGGAAACATCGTCTACAGCGCCGCCAAAGAGGAAGACTTTGCCACTAACTTGAACGACGGCCCCTATAGCGATAGCCCGTTGGGGCGGGTTTTCCAGCTCGCGGTCAATCGTGGCCCAGACCGGGTGTCTGTCTCCGATTTCGAACTCTACGCGCCGAGCCAGGAAGTGCCCGCGACCTTCATCGCCACCGCGATCTATTCAAAAGACCGGGAATTACAGGGCGTCTTGGCGATCGAACTGCTCGCCGGGCCCATCAACGACCTGCTGCACTTCACCGCAGGGATGGGCGAGACGGGGGAGACCTATCTGGTGGGCAATGACAGTTTGATGCGCAGCCAATCACGGTTCATCCGGCATTCGACCCTGCTCTCGCAGCGGGTGGATACGCCTTCGGTCAAGAACGCGCTTGCTGGATTCAGCGGCGCCCTGGTGATCGACGATTACCGCGGCGTTCCGGTGCTCTCGGTTTACTCGCCAGTAGATTTCGGCGGCCAGCCCTGGGTGCTGCTGGCCGAGATCGACCGCGACGAAATTCTGGGGCAAATGGATATATGGCCGATTCTGATGTCGGGATTGATCGCAGGCCTGTTGGCTGCACTGGCGGCAATCACTGTCTATCGCATCTATATCTGGCGTTAGCGCCAGCACGAATCAGCACTGTATTGGCACCGTTGCCGATACGCCGATAGCCCGCGGCACGCCTTTAATAAGCTCATTTATGAATTGAGCTTAATTGTATAAGCCTTTGAAAAAAAATGGTGAGCCCGGTAGGAATCGAACCTACGACCTGCTGATTAAAAGTCAGATGCTCTACCAACTGAGCTACGGGCCCCGTGAGGCGATGGTATAGCTCATGCCCTCGCCGCAAAACAATCCGATTCCTCGGAAATGCGCTTTCAATCCATTTGGCAGCACTCAAGGGATTTCCGATGACGGTCCAATAGGCGCCCCCTATAAAGGGCGGCCATGCCTCCGACCGACTCAAACATTGTCCTAGACGGCCTTGCGGCAGCGTCCCGTGCACGGCGCCTTCGCGCCATAGTCCTAATGTGCCTCACCATTCTGATGTTCGCGGTGCTCGATACCACCGGCAAGTATTTGGTCACCACCGCCGGAATGCCGGTTACCCAGGTCGTGTGGCTACGTTTCCTAAGCCAAGTCGTCTTTACGTTGCTGATTTTTGGACCCCTCGCCGCCATCAGGCTCGCGGGCTCAAATAAGCTCGGCATGCAGGTTGCTCGGTCCACGTTGATGTTCGTGATCACGATTCTCAACTTCATTGCGCTGAAACAGCTGCAACTCGATCAGAACATCACTATCTTTTTTCTCTCCCCCCTGGTGATCGCCGCCCTTTCCGGGCCCTTGCTCGGCGAGTGGATCGATTGGCGTCGCGCGCTTGCAATTGGATTTGGATTCTTGGGCGTGCTGGTCGTCATCAGACCAGGCTTCGGTGGTTTTCAGCCGGCCTATCTGATCGCGATCTGCGCCATGCTCTGTTATTCGCTTTACAATATTTCAACGCGATATCTTGCGGCCTTCGACGCCTCGGAAATCACGTTCTTCTATTCTCCGCTGGTCGGCTTCGTTGCGTGCGCGCCGTTTGCGCTGGCGCATTGGCAATCGCCCCAGAACCTGACGACATGGATTCTGCTGCTCTCCATGGGCGCCTCGGGCGGCCTCGGACACTGGCTGCTGATATTGGCCCACCGCGACGCGCCGGCGCCGATTCTGGCGCCCTTTGTCTATACCGGACTGCTATGGGTTGGGCTGGGTGGATATATCGTGTTCGGCGACGTTCCGGCCTACTGGACGATTGGCGGATGCGCGATCGTGATCGCATCGGGCATATATCTAATCCACCGCGAGCAGCTTCGAGGGGTGCAAGGTTAAATTTTCGTTAACTTTTTTTCCACGGCACCTTGGCGGCGGACAGCCGAATTACCATATCTTTTCAACTAGACGAGCCGGGGGGCACGCCGCGGGAGGCACCCCATGAAAGCTCTAGCGGCCCTGGCTACGATAACAATCGTGGCGGCGACCGGTGTTGTGCTGGCGACCGCTGCGGAACGGACGGCAAGACTCACGGACCCGGCTGTGACCAGCCCGGGGAAGAACGTGACTGTTGCGCTTCGCCAACCGCGAGCGCCAGATCCCGTGTCAGCTCGGTCGTTGAACGGCCTCGGCCTTTCGGAGGTCGAGCGCGACCACATCCGGGCTGCTGTCCGCGGCCAAATCCATGCGCTCGCTTCCCGTGACGCTGACCAGGCGTTCTCCTACCTCGCCCCCGTGACCAAGGATTTCTTCTCCGATTCCGATAATTTCCTGCAGACGCTCAATCGCCAGATGATTCCGATGATGCACGCCAAGCGGTTCCTGATGGCCGAGCTAGAGCGTGAAGCGCTAGATGCGGTCCAGACCGTGTTGCTTACGGGTCCCAAGAATCACGAATGGCTTGCCCGCTTCAAGGTGGAGCGTCAGCCCGATGGCAGCTGGCGGGTCAAGAGCTGTCATATGGAGCTCGCCAAGGGTCAGCGAATTTAGCTGGCTGTATTTCTTCTAATTGGTAGTTTCGGACGAACCCGCCAGACGGTGGCGGGTTTCGCTGGCAAAGTCGGCGAACCGGCCTTTTGCTATCGCTTGGCGCGCTGCCCCCATAAGCTCCTGATAGAAATGAATATTTGCCCAGCTGAGCAGCATGGGTCCCAGAAGCTCTCCGGCCTTGAACAAGTGATGGAGATAAGCGCGCTCGTAATCCCTGGCCGCCGGGCATGAGCTGGTCTCGTCCAGGGGCCGGGGATCCTCGGCGTGAACCGCATTCTTCAGGTTGAGCTTCCCGTTCCAAGTGAAGGCCTGCCCGTGCCGGCCCGATCGGGTCGGCATCACGCAATCAAACATATCGACGCCCCGCTCGACCGAGGCCAAGATATCCAAGGGCGTGCCGACACCCATCAGATATCGCGGGCGCTCTTCTGGGAGCAGCGGCGCTGTGATGCTCAGCATGTCGAGCATGAGTTCCTGGCCTTCGCCAACGCCAAGCCCGCCAATCGCGTAGCCGTCAAAGCCCAGATCGCGCAGCGCCGCGGCCGATTTCTCACGAAGATCGGGATAGACGCTTCCTTGGACGATACCGAACAACGCCTGATCGGCCCGCGCATGCACTTCGAAGGCTTGTTTCGATCGCTCCGCCCAACGCATCGAGAGTTCCATCGAGCGACGCGCCGGATCTCTTTCGCAAGGGTACGGCGTGCACTCGTCGAGCACCATCTGGATGTCGGCGTCGAGCTTCACCTGAATGTCGATTGCTCGCTCGGGCGTCAGTTCTAGCGTTTGCCCATCAATGTGAGACTGAAACGTCACGCCCTGCTCCGCAATGGTCCGCAGCTTGGAAAGAGAAAACACCTGAAACCCGCCGGAGTCCGTGAGTATCGGCCCAGGCCAGTTCATGAAGGTATGCAACCCACCGAGCTGCGCGACGCGCTCGGCGCCAGGCCGCAGCATCAAATGATAGGTGTTGCCAAGAATGATGTCGGAGCCGCTGGCTTCGACCCAATCGGGAAGCATGGCCTTAACCGAACCCGCCGTCCCTACCGGCATGAAGGCTGGCGTTCGAACGATTCCCCGGGACGTCTTGATCTCGCCAAGCCGAGCATTGCCGTTTTTGGCCTTCAGCGTGAATTTAGGCCGCTTGCTCATGGCGTTGCGCGGGCGGGTTCCAGCAGGCACGCATCTCCATAGGAATAAAACCGGTAGCCGGACTCCACAGCATGGGCATAGGCGCTCTTCATGAGATCGAGACCCGAAAAAGCCGACACCAGCATGTAGAGTGTGGAGCGCGGCAGGTGGAAATTGGTCAATAGCAGGTCCACCGCCTTGAAACGATAGCCAGGTGTGATGAAAAGCTCGGTTTCACCCCGAAAGGCTTCGATCTTGCCATTCTCCCGGGCGGCACTCTCGAGCAGCCTGAGGGCCGTGGTGCCGACCGCGACGAGCCTGCCGCCGGTACCGCGCACCGCGTTGAGGGCTTGCGCCGTCGCAGCGTCGATCTCGCCCCATTCGGAAAGCATCCGATGCCGCTCTACGTCTTCCTGCTTGACGGGCAAGAAAGTGCCGGGACCTACATGCAGCGTCACGAAATGCAAAGCGATCCCCCGCTTCTTGAGCCTCTCCAACAAATCATCGGTGAAATGGAGCCCTGCTGTCGGCGCCGCCACGGCGCCCTCATGGGCTGCGTAGACGGTCTGATAGTCTTGCCTGTCCTGGTGGTCGGGCGCGCGCTTTCGACCGATATAGGGCGGCAAGGGCATATGGCCGGATTTCCGCAGCGCCGTATCTAGCTCGCTGCCCTCCAGATCGAAAGCGAGTGTTACTTCCCCTTCCCCGCCCCGCTCCTCAACATTTGCCCAAAGAGGAGCGTCTCCTTCACCGCCAAAGGCGATCCGATCCAAGGGTTTCAGTCTCTTGGCTGGCCGCGCGAAAGCGCGCCAACGGGCCGGGTCCAACCGCCGGTAAAGCGTGACCTCGACATGGGCAACCGTGTCACCGCGCCGCCTGGTGCCCGCAAGGCCCGCGGGAATCACCCTGGTGTCATTGAAGATCAGGGCATCGCCCGGACTCAGCAGCTCAGGAAGATCTCTGATGCAGCGGTCTTGCAAAGGCTCGGCAATATCCGGCGAAACCGTGAGCAGACGCGCGGCGTCCCGCGGATGGACCGGCCGCAGAGCGATCCGGTCCGGGGGCAGCTCATAATCGAAGTCGTCGAGACGCAGTTGAACCAAGTCTGGCCGCCGGTCACTCGATGTCGGCAGCGACCCGCATGGAGACGATCTTGTCGGGATCCTGGACGGGCTCGCCGCGCTTGATCTTGTCAACATTCTCCATGCCCTCGATCACGCGGCCCCAGACTGTGTACTGCCCATCCAGAAAGTTCGAATCGGCGAAACAGATGAAGAACTGGCTGTCGGCCGAATTTGGGGGCTGGGCGCGCGCCATCGAGGCCGTGCCGCGAAGGTGTGGTTCGGCGGAAAACTCCGCCACCAGATTCTGTCCCGAGCCCCCGGTGCCGGTACCGTGGGGACAGCCCGTCTGGGCCATAAAGCCATCGATCACTCGATGAAAGTTGAGCCCATCATAGAAGCCTTGGCGGGCAAGCTCCTTGATCCTAGCGCAGTGCTTGGGCGCCAAATCGGGGCGCATCTCGATCACTACCGGACCGTGTTGCGTCTCCAGTACCAATGTGTTTTCCGGGTCTTTGATTTCCATGCTGTCGTACTCCTTAAGGCCGGTTCCGGGCCGTTGTGGTCGACAGCCCTTGGGGATTGCGGGGATCAAAGAGACCTCGACGCGCGCCGTCAACCCAATGGGGGCGCAAATCGTCGGATCGGATGACGGATGTCTTTAGATCAGGATGCGAATTTCTTTGCCAACCGCACGGCCACGGGCTTTGGCACGAAGGGCGTCACATCGCCCCCCATGGCCGCGATCTGGCGCACGAAGGTGCCGGCAACATGGCGGACTTCCGGTGCGGCGGCCAGAAAAATGGTCTCAATGTCGGGGGCCATGGCGCCGTTCATGCCGGCCATTTGCATCTCATAGTCGAAGTCCCCCGAATCCCGCAAACCACGGATAATGACGCCGGCGCCGGCCTGCCGCGCCGCATCCACCGTCAAATTGTCGAAGGTGCTGACGGATATGTCGATTCCCGCGTCCGCCGCGAGCGGTCTTACCTGCTGCTCCAGCAGTGCGACGCGATCTTTGGCATCGAACAATGGCGGCTTGCCATGATGCACGCCGACTGCAATTACCAGCCCGTCGACCAGGCGTGCGGCCCTCGCAATGATATCGACATGGCCGTTGGTGACCGGATCAAAACTCCCTGGATAAAACCCGACCCGAGCCATTACTCGTCTGCCCCTTCCGGACTCTCATCTTGGGCGTCTTCGTCTTGGGTATCTTCGTCTTGGACATCCTCGCCCTCGCCGTTTTCGACTTCGGGAACGCGCTCGACGGAAACCACGCGTTCGCCCTCGGCGGTGTCGAAGACGATTACACCCTGGGTCGAGCGGCCCAACGTCGAGATTCCGTCAATGGGAACGCGGATCAGTTGGCCGCCATCAGTCACCAACATGATCTGGTCGCCATCCTCCACCGGAAACGCTGCGATCAGACGACCATTGCGCTCGTTTACCGTCATACCAATGATGCCTTTGCCGCCGCGCCCGGAGGTCCGGTATTCGTAAGCCGAGCTTCGCTTGCCATAACCGTTTTGCGACACCGTCAGGATGAATTGTTCCTGGCCACCGAGCTCGGCGTAGCGTTCCGGCGAAATCGGCGTGATCTCGGTATCAGTATCCACATCATTCTCAACCGGTTCTTCCAACGCGGCTCCAGCTTCGCCGTTGGCGGCGCGGCGAATGGCGTTGGCTTGCCGGACATATTGAGCGCGCTCGGCGGGCTCCGATTCCACGTGGCGCAGGATTGCCATCGAAATTACGCGGTCGTCCTTGTCGAGCTTGATCCCGCGCACCCCGGTCGAAGTTCGACCGGTAAAGACGCGCACGTCTCCGACAGAAAAGCGGATCGCCTGCCCACCCGCTGATGTCAGCAAAACATCGTCGCCCTCGGAGCAGGTCTGAACGCCGACAATCTGGTCCTCGTCCTTGAGCTTCATGGCGATCTTGCCGTTTTGCCGGACCTCGACGAAATCGGAGAGCTTGTTGCGGCGCACGGTTCCCGTCCGCGTGGCAAAGAACACATCCAGCGTCGCCCAGCTTTCCTCGTCCTCGGGCAGCGGCATCACGGTGGTGATGCGTTCGTCCTTTTCGAGCGGCAGCAGATTGATCAACGCCTTGCCGCGGGCCTGCGGCTCGGCGGCGGGTAGCCGCCAAGCCTTCAACTTGTAGACCATGCCGCGGGAGGAGAAGAACAAGATTGGGGTGTGGGTGTTGGCGACGTAAATACGGGCGACGAAGTCTTCATCGCGTGTCGCCATCCCAGCCCGGCCCTTGCCGCCACGATGCTGCGCCCTGTAAGTCGTGAGCGGCACTCGCTTGATGTAACCCTTGTGCGAGACCGTAACGACGACGTCCTCGCGCTGGATCAGATCCTCGTCCTCAACCTCGCTTTCAGCCTCGAGGATTTCGGTGCGCCGTTCGGTGCCAAACTCGTCCTTGATGGCGAGCAGCTCTTCCTTGACGATCGAAATGACCCGGGCCCGCGAGCGCAAAATGTCCAGATAATTCTCGATTTTCTCGCCGAGCCCCGCGAGCTCATCGCCGATCTCGTCGCGGCCCAACGCAGTCAGGCGCTGCAGTCGAAGATCGAGGATGGCCCGGGCCTGCTCTTCTGAGAGGCGATAGGTGCCGTCGCTTGCCACCTTGTGGCGGGGATCAGCGATTAACTCCACCAGCGGGCCCACGTCCTTGGCGGGCCAGTCGCGCTCCAGCAGCTTGGCGCGAGCTTCTGCTGGATCGCCCGCCTTGCGGATCAGCGCGATAATCTCATCGATATTGGCGACCGCGATCGCCAGACCCACCAACACATGTGCCCGCTCCCGCGCCTTAACCAGCAAATGCTTGGTGCGCCGCTCAATGACTTGTTCGCGGAATTCTGTGAAGGCGCGAATCAGATCTTTCAAATTGAGCTGCTCGGGCCGGCCGCCATTTAGAGCGACGATGTTGCAGCCGAAACTGCTTTGCAGAGCCGAAAAGCGATAGAGCTGATTGAGCACTACGTCGGCGATCGCATCTCGCCGCAATTCAATGACGACGCGCATCCCATCGCGGTCGGATTCGTCCCTGATGTCGCCAATGCCCTCGATCCGCTTCTCGCGCACCAGTTCGGCGATCTTTTCGATCATCGAGGCCTTGTTCACCTGATAAGGAATCTCGGTGATCACCAGCGCTTCGCGGTCCTTGCGGACGGTCTCGGTGTGCACGCGGCCGCGCATGATGACGGAGCCTCGGCCGTTATGGTAGGCGGAGCGGATGCCCCCTCGGCCCATGATCATGCCGGCGGTGGGGAAATCGGGGCCCGGCACTATCGTATTCAGCTCGTCGATGCTGATCTCGGGCATGTCAAGATAGGCGATGCAGGCGTCGATCACCTCGCCCAGATTGTGCGGCGGGATATTCGTCGCCATGCCGACAGCGATGCCACCGGCGCCGTTCACCAGCAGATTGGGGAAGCGTGCCGGCAGAACCACCGGCTCCTGCTCACTGCCGTCGTAGTTTTCCTGGAAGTCGACCGTATCCTTGTCGATGTCCTCGATCAGGCTGTGAGCGGGCTTGGCCAGGCGGCATTCGGTGTAGCGCATCGCCGCTGGCGGATCGCCGTCGACGGAACCGAAATTGCCCTGGCCGTCGATCAACGGCAGACGCATGGAAAAATTTTGAGCCATGCGCACCAGAGCGTCGTAAATGGCGTTATCGCCGTGGGGATGATACTTGCCCATCACGTCGCCTACGACGCGTGCCGCCTTCTTGTAGGGGCGATTCCACTCGATCCCGTTTTCATGCATCGTGTAGAGGATCCGCCGGTGCACCGGCTTCAACCCGTCCCGCACATCTGGCAAGGCGCGGGCCACGATCACGCTCATCGCATAATCGAGATAAGACCGCTTCATCTCCTCCATAATGGAGATGGGGCGGATATCGGAGGGATCCTCCGGGCCCGGGCCGCCGCCCTCGCCTCTAGTGTCGTCGATATCTGACAAGGTAGATCAAAGACTCCGAAAGCATGCGATCCCGGCCCCTAAAGGGCCCGCGGCGGATGCTGAACGAGCTCAGCGAAAAATGAGCGGGATGGCGCGTTATAATACACTTGATTATAGCCGATTCAGGCCCGAACCTGCAATCTTCGCGGACCTTTAATCGAAAAATAGATATGGGAATTTTATATTATTTTTCAATAGGTTGATATTCGCATGGATGGGTGCGACATGCGGTCTCGCAACGCCGTCCCACCGTAAGCCCAATTGCCTTCGCCAGATGCGTCGAATCAAATGTCGTTGGGACGCATTCGATGCACTCATATACACTTCGGCGGGCCGGCAGTGGGCCTATTGGAAGACATCATACTTCGACCCAGTTCTGGCGGCCGTAACCATCCTTGCGGGGCTCCCCAATGACGTCATAGGGTGGCGGATCGGACGTTTGAGGGAACCCCAAGCATGGCGTCGCACGGCTCCAAGAAGGTGATCTACGCCGCATTGTTCGGCAATGGCCTGATCGCCATCACCAAATTCGCAGCCGCAACTATCACCGGCTCATCGGCCATGCTGTCGGAGGCGGTTCACTCGGTGGTCGATACCGGCAATCAGGGCCTGCTGCTCCACGGCATTAGGCGCTCGCGGCAGCCGCCCGACAGCCAACACCCCTTCGGCTACGGTTCGGAGGTCTATTTTTGGAGCTTCGTCGTGGCGATTCTCATCTTCGGGCTCGGCGCCGGTATCTCAATCTATGAAGGCGTGCAGAAATTGCTACACCCGCACCCGATAACCAATCCCTGGTTCAACTACATCGTCTTGGGCATCGCCATGATCTTCGAATCGGTGGCCTGGTGGATCGCCTATCGAGAATTCGGCAAGGTTCGCGGCAATTTCGGTCTGTTCGAGGCGGTCCGCAGGTCCAAGGATCCAACCGTGTTCACCGTCTTGTTCGAGGATACGGCTGCAATGCTCGGGCTAATGGTGGCCGCTGTGGGCATTGCCATCGCCTACCATTTGGGCATTGCTTTCGCGGATGGCGCCGCCTCGATCGTGATTGGCCTGATCCTGGCTGGAACTGCTGCGCTGCTGGCCTATGAGACCAAGGGGTTGCTGATCGGTGAAGCGGCGAGCCGGACCGTGATTGGCGGCATTCGGATGATCGTGGGGCACCGAAAGGCCGTGCTCAACATCAATGAGATGCGGACAATGCATCTGGCTCCTGACGACATCCTATTGGCGCTCAGCCTCGATTTCCGCGACGACCTGTCGGCGGGACAAGTGGAAGCGGAGATTCAGGGTCTGGAGCGTGAAATCAAAAGGCGATATCCGGAAATCAAGCGTCTCTTCATCGAGGTCCAATCGCAAAGAGGCCACGACCGCACTATCACAGAGGAGCGGCGCCGAACCCGCGCCGCGGCGCAGGAAGACTAGAGCAGACGACCGTTCCCACTACTTGAACCTATTACGTCGAACTGTGCAGCCGTCGAAACCCCGGCCAGCTAGAACGGGATCTCGTCGTCGAGTTCCTTGTCGAAGGTGCCGGTCTTGGCCGTATCCATCGGACCCGATTGGCCAAAATCACCCGCGCCAGAAGACGTGTAGTCCTGCCCGCCCTCGCCCGCTCCCGAATTGCGCGAATCCAGCATGGTCAATTGGGAATTGAAGCCCTGCAGCACGACTTCGGTGGTGTAGCGCTCCTGCCCCGATTGATCTTCCCATTTGCGGGTTTGCAGCTGGCCCTCCAGATAGACTTTCGAGCCCTTGCGCAAATATTGCTCTGCGATCCGGCAGAGCCCCTCGTTGAAGATCACCACGCGGTGCCATTCGGTGCGCTCGCGACGCTCCCCGGTCGCCTTATCCCGCCAACTCTCACTGGTGGCGACGCGAAGATTGGCGATCGGACGCCCGTCCTGCGTGTGCCGGATCTCCGGATCGGCGCCGAGATTTCCGATCAATATCACCTTGTTGATTGAACCAGCCATGGACCGCTCCTTTCCAGGCGAACCCCTCGGGAACGCCGATCTTCAGGCCACTCTAACGCGGAACAAAGATTAGCTGCCAGCGGCACAATTTTCTGTCCACAGCAGAGTTTCCAATTCGCTTGTACCTGTTTTGTTCTATATAGCGATTTTTAATGTGCCGCGCAATATGGCGGAGATTTGGGAAATCTTGCCGATCACGCGACAACACGCATCGGTAAATTTCCGGTGGGCTCCCGGGAAAATAATAGCCAAATGGGTGAAGTTTTCGTATGAGCACGCCATAATGACCAATTGGGGATAGCTTGCTAGCGCGGCGTCCCGCTGTTGCCGAAGCTGACCCCACGCCCCGGGCCCCCAACACGCACCAAAGCATATGTCACCCAGCGACAGACAGGCCGCAGCACGGGCCGTAGCGAAAAGTCAGGCTCGTCACCGCGTGACAAAAGCACGTTTCGGCTTCTCCGAAGAGCAATGGCCTTTTGTTCTCGTCTTGGTGGGAAACTGGCTTTTTGCAGCCGTCTGGTTCCTAGGACTTAAGCTGTTCATCTTTTGGCAGCCTGATCTCTGGAACGGATATGGCGACCGTCTCGCATTGGTCATGAAATGTGCGGTCTTCGCGATCGTGCCCGGTGTCATCGGAGTCGCGATCGTCGCGGCGCAGAGGCTCAACCCGGAAATGTGGGTGGGCCAGAAGGTGCGGCCTAATTCTTCGCTAGACATCAATACGAGGTTCATCCTCAACACGTTTGAGCAGTTCTCCCTCTTCATCATTGGCCTTGCCGGTTTGGCCGTTTACGCGCCTATCGAGGAGGCGCGTTCGCTGGCGATCCTGACCGCATTATTTCTATTGGGCCGCGTCTTATTTTGGATTGGTTATCACAAGAATCCGCTGCTGCGCGCCTTTGGGTTTGGCATCACCTTCTATCCCACGGTCGCTGTCTATACCTGGCTGCTGCTCTATATGCTGTTCGACATCTACGTGCCCATATAGCGGCTATAGTCGGTCTACCCACTCGCTTCATCTTCCCGTGGACAGGCGGTCCGTGCCATCTTGTGCGGTGCCGGCCCGCGGGCTAAGCCTTGGTGCTAGGCCGGTTACGTACGCGGCAAAACCATGTCCGAAAACAAGATCATCGCGATCCGTGGCGCCCGGGAACACAATCTCAAGAGCGTCGACGTCGACCTTCCCCGGGAGCAGCTGACGGTCATTACCGGGCTATCAGGCTCGGGCAAGTCTTCGCTCGCCTTCGATACCATCTACGCCGAGGGCCAGCGGCGCTATGTCGAGTCGCTGTCGGCCTATGCCCGGCAATTTCTGGAAATGATGCAAAAACCCGATGTGGATCACATCGAGGGATTGTCGCCTGCAATTTCCATCGAGCAGAAGACCACTTCGCGCAACCCGCGCTCGACCGTCGGAACGGTCACCGAGATCTACGACTATATGCGGTTGCTGTTCGCCCGCGTCGGCATCCCGTATTCGCCCGCCACCGGCCTGCCGATCGAGAGCCAGACTGTCACCCAAATGGTGGACCGCGTGCTCGAGCAAGAAGAGGGCACGCGGGCCTATCTGTTGGCGCCGATTGTGCGGGGCCGCAAGGGCGAGTACCGCAAGGAATTCGCCGAGTTTCAGAAGCTAGGGTTCCAGCGGGTTAAGGTGGACGGGACGTTTTATGAACTTCCCGACGTACCGGCGCTGGACAAGAAATTTACCCACGACATCGATGTCGTGGTCGACCGGATCGTGATCCGTCCAGATATTGCCACGCGGCTCGCGGACTCGCTGGAGACCGCCCTGCAATTGGCCGACGGCATCGCGGTGCTGGAGATGGCCGACAAGCCGCTGGATGCATCACAAGTCGGCGGCCCAAACACCTCCAAGAACGAAACTCACGAGCGGGTTATCTTCTCGTCACGCTTCGCTTGCCCGGTTTCGGGTTTCACGATCGATGAGATCGAGCCGCGGCTGTTCTCTTTCAACAACCCCTATGGCGCATGTCCTTCCTGCGACGGGTTGGGAACCGAATTGCGGTTTGAACCCGATCTGGTGGTTCCCGATAGCTCGCTCAGCCTGCGTGGGGGCGCAGTCACGCCCTGGGCCCGCACTGGCAACACATCGCCTTACTATTCGCAAACGCTGGAGGCGATCGCCAAGCATTTCAAAGTCACGATGTCGGCCCCGTGGTCGGAGCTGCCTGAGAAGGTGCGCGATGTCATTCTGTTCGGCTCGGGCGATGAAACCATCAAATTCGTTTATGACGACGGCATACGAAGTTATGAAACTGCCAAGCCATTCGAGGGCGTGATCGGCAATATCGAACGGCGCTGGCGCGAGACCGATTCTTCCTGGGTCCGCGAGGAGCTGGCGCGCTACCAATCGCAGCACGCCTGCGCCGCTTGTGAGGGCTACCGGCTTAAGGGCCAGGCGCTGGCGGTGAAGATTGGGGGGTCACACATTGGCGAAGTGGCGGCGATGTCGATCCGCCACGCCGGGGAATGGTTCACCGCCCTGCCCGGTCAGCTGACCAAAAAACAAAACGAAATCGCCCAACGGATCCTCAAGGAGATCCGTGACCGGCTGAAGTTCCTGAACAATGTCGGGCTCGAATATTTGACCCTGTCGCGCTCGTCGCGCACGCTTTCGGGGGGCGAATCCCAGCGCATCCGGCTAGCGAGCCAGATCGGCTCCGGCCTCACCGGCGTGCTCTACGTGCTGGATGAACCCTCGATCGGCCTGCACCAGCGCGATAACGCCCGTTTGCTGGAAACGCTTGGCGCCCTGCGCGAGCTTGGCAATTCCGTAATCGTCGTGGAGCACGACGAAGAGGCTATTTTGGCTGCGGACCATGTGATCGATATGGGGCCGGGCGCCGGGATCCATGGCGGTGAAGTCGTGGCCGAGGGAACGCCCGAAGACGTCATGCGGACGCCCGACAGTCTCACCGGACAATACCTCACCGGCTTCAAGCAGATCCCCACGCCGCGGACGCGACGCAATATTTCCGAGACCCGCCGATTGCGCGTGACCGGCGCGCGCGCCAACAATCTGCGGGAACTAACGGCCGAAATCCCGCTTTCGACCTTTACCTGCATCACTGGCGTATCAGGTGGCGGCAAATCCACGCTTTTGATCGAGACGATCTACAAGGCGGTGGCGCGGCGCCTGAACAATTCGCGCGAGCATCCAGGCGCCCACGACAGCATTGAGGGCGTCGAATTCCTGGACAAGATCATCGACATCGATCAATCGCCGATTGGCCGCACGCCGCGCTCGAATCCCGCTACCTACACCGGCGCATTCACGCCGATCCGCGAATGGTTCGCCGAGCTTCCCGAGGCCCGCGCCCGGGGCTACAAGCCCGGACGGTTTTCATTCAACGTCAAGGGCGGACGCTGCGAGGCTTGTCAGGGCGACGGGCTGATCAAGATCGAGATGCATTTCCTGCCCGATATTTACGTGACCTGCGACCAGTGCAAAGGCAAGCGTTACAACCGCGAGACCCTTGAGATCAAATTCAAAGGCAAGTCGATCGCCGATGTGCTCGATATGACGGTCGAGGAAGGCGCCGAGTTCTTCAAGGCCGTACCCGCAGTTCGGGACAAGCTGGAAACGCTCGCCCGCGTCGGCCTCGGCTACATTCATGTGGGCCAGCAGGCGACCACGCTTTCCGGCGGCGAGGCCCAGCGGGTCAAGCTCTCCAAGGAACTGTCGCGGCGCGCCACAGGACGCACGCTCTACATCTTGGATGAGCCCACCACGGGGCTGCATTTCCACGATGTCGCAAAGCTGCTCGACGTGCTGCATGAGCTGGTGGATCAGGGCAACACGGTGGTGGTGATCGAGCACAATCTCGAGGTCATCAAGACCGCGGATTGGATCATTGATCTAGGCCCCGAGGGCGGTGATGCAGGCGGCGAGATCGTCGCGGCCGGTACTCCGGAAGAGGTCGCCAAAGCGAAGGGCAGCTATACGGGGCAGTTCCTAAAACGCCTCTTCAGCCGCCGCCCCGCCGCCAAGCAACCCAAGGCCGCGGAATAAGCGCCAGCTTTCCACCTCCCGTCATTCCCGCAAAGGCGGGAATCCAGGACTGACTCTCAAAACAGATTTTGGATTGGGGTTGGCGTTAAGGCCGACCCAGTTCAGGTCGTCGAGTCGGGCAGGTTATCGATATCCTCGATATACCATTCCTCGACCGTCACCACGGCCGGGTTCTCGCCGTTCTTGTAAATCCAGGAATCCACCGCATAGCGCTGACCGGTTTTGGTCTCTTCCAACACCGCCGTCCAATGCGGCCAGTATTTCACCGGATTTCCTTGGATCGCCCCTTTGAGCACATTGCCCTTCGCAAAGGGAACCCGCACCTCGTGATGCTTGATCAGCCCCTTGCTATGCAAGAACATCAAATAGGCGGTTGTGTTGGTGGCCTCGTCCACGCAGTCCTGCTGGGTCGGATCGCCGGAGGAGTTGAACTGCATGCCGGGCTTGTCGGCGGAGGTACCGATTTTTTCACCGACATACTGCTCCATCCAAGCCACCGCATAGGCCACAGCGCGGCGCTCCTCATGCGGCGTGTCCGCCTTCTTGGTCCGCTCCATCACCTTGGCGACTTCCCGAACGTCCTTGGCCTTGATCACCACCTTATTGGTGGTCTGGCAGCCATACCCACTGCACACGGTTACCGCGTTCTTGGTGGGCGGTTGGCTGTTCCAATCGACGAAATGGACGGTGGGATCGCCCGTGCGGGTATAGGTGCAGCCGCCGAGTAGCGCCGCAGCCAGCATCGCAATGACAAAAACCAGTCGTGATCGCATTGAATTCCCAGCGAATCTTATGGTTTTTCTTGGCTCCCGGCGACTTGTATACCACCGGTATTGGGGCAACAGTAAGCGCAAGCGTTGAGAGCGCCTGCTTTTTTCCTTAACCTGTCACATCATGGCAACAGTTCAGCCGATTCACGTCGTCGGAGGCGGTCTGGCGGGCTCCGAGGCGGCCTGGCAGGCCGCGCACGCGGGCGTGCCCGTGGTCCTGCATGAAATGCGCCCCACCCGCATGACCGATGCCCATAAAACCCAGGGATTAGCGGAGCTTGTCTGCTCCAACTCGTTCCGATCCGATGACGCCCAGACCAACGCGGTCGGCTTGCTGCATGCCGAAATGCGCCTGGCGGGCTCTCTGATCATGGCGGCGGGGGATAGACACAAACTGCCCGCTGGCGGCGCGCTCGCCGTCGACCGCGACGGCTTTTCTGACCATGTCACGGCCCAACTGGAAGCCCATCGGCAGATTACCATCGAACGCGGCGAAATCGACGGGGCGCCGCCCGCCGATTGGATGAGCGTCATCATTGCCACCGGCCCCCTCACCTCGCCCGCGCTTGGGACCGCTGTTCAAGCGCTTACCGGCGAGGACGAGCTGGCGTTCTTCGACGCCATCGCCCCCATCGTGCATAGGGAATCCGTCGATTTCGGCGTGTGTTGGCTGCAATCGCGATACGACAAGGCGGGTCCCGGCGGAACAGGCGCCGATTACATCAATTGCCCGCTGAATCGGGAACAATACGAAGCTTTCATCGATGCACTGCTGGCGGGCGAAAAAACAGTGTTTCACGACTGGGAGCGCGCAACACCCTATTTCGAGGGCTGTTTGCCGATCGAGGTGATGGCCGAGCGGGGCCGCGAGACCCTGCGGCATGGGCCGATGAAGCCTGTCGGGCTGACCAATGCACATGATCCAGGCACCAAACCCCATGCCGTCGTGCAACTGCGCCAAGACAATGCGCTGGGCACGTTGTGGAACATGGTGGGTTTCCAGACCAAGCTGAAACATGGCGAGCAAACCCGAGTTTTCCGTATGATTCCTGGACTCGAACAGGCCCAGTTCGCCAGGCTCGGCGGCATCCATCGCAACACGTTTTTGAACAGCCCCAAGGTGCTCGATGGCTCGCTGCGTTTGCGGGCCGATCCGCGCCTGCGCTTCGCCGGCCAGATCACCGGCGTCGAGGGCTATGTGGAATCTGCGGCGATCGGACTGATCTGCGGGCGGCTGGCCGCAGCCGAGCGCTTGGGCGAGCCGCTCGCCGTGCCGCCTGGAACGACCGCCATAGGCGCCCTGATCAACCACATTACGGGTGGCCATTTGAGTGATGAGACATCGAGCGGCCGCAGCTTCCAGCCGATGAACGTGAATTTTGGCCTTTTCCCGCCGGTTGAACAGCCGACGAGTGCCGACGGCAAACGGCTCAAGGGCAAGGAAAAGGGGCTAGCCCGCAAAAAGGCGCTCTCCGCTCGCGCGCTCAGAGACTTCGAAGCCTGGCTCGCGGAACCGATGCATGTTGCGGCCGAATAATCGGCGAATTCGCTGAATTTCCAGGGCAAGCAGCCATTAAGGTTTCTGTCATATTCGCCCGCTGATCGCCGCCCAGGCGAGCCGTCCATACCGGTTCAGCGGCGAAATGTCGGCGATCTCCAGCAGCGAACGCTCGCGACCGATAGCAAGCACCGTGAGATAGGGTTCGACCAGAGCCAGGGTCAAGAAAGCCTTCCGGACACCCGGCGACGCTCGCCGCAAGGCTTGGCGCGCCCGCCCCAGTGCGGACTCGGCTTCCATGGTCATTATCTGAATTGCCTCGACCATGCGCGGCACGTGTTCGGGGCGAAAGATATTATCGGGATCGATGTCACGCTCAACGAGCAGGTCGCGGGGCACGAAACAGCGGCCGCGGGGCAAACTAACGGCCATTGCGCGGAGTTGGCCGGTAAATCCGAACGCGAGGCCCGCATCGGCAACTGCATGTTCGGCCTCGATCTCCCGGCCTGCAATCAGCTTGACGCCGAGCAAATAGAGCGTTCCCGCCGTCTTGTGCAAATAGGCGCGCAAGGAGGGCATATCGGGCATCACGCCGCCCACCACATCAAAGCTGCGCGCGTCAATCAGCCCCTTCAGCAAGGGCACCAATTCGCCGTGCGCGGCGACGATACCGCCAAGTGCATCGGCAACCGGGTGGTCAGTCCCCTCGCCCGCCTGCAGCGCATCGAGCGCGTCGCGCCACCATTGCAGCCGAATTTCGCCTAGTCCCGGTTCAGTGACGCGATCTGCGATCTGAGCGATTTCCGCATTGAAGGCAATCAGCGCCATCAGGTCGTTGCGCACCGATTGGGGCGCAAAGAGCGCGGCCAAATAGCGATCCATGTCGGCGTTGCGGGCAGTCCACCAGATTAGATCGCGGTTTGCATCGACCACTGGCTCTTGCTGAGGAGTGCTCATCGATCTAATCAACCGCGATCAAAGCCGCTGCAACCGCTCGGGCCTCAGCCAGCAACACGTTGAAGGTTCGGCACGCGGCGCCTGTATCCATGACCTCCAGGCCAATGCCCTTCTTCAGAAAGGCCTCCCGAAGTTCTGAGGTCGGAAATTTCTGAGTCTGGCCGGTACCCAACAACAGGAATTCGATGTCATCGGATTCGTCGAAGACCGCCTGAAAGCACTTCGGCGCCAATCTTGAGGCGCCGCCTATCTCCCAGCCATAGATACCACTGGGCAGAATAAGCAGCGAGCCCTTGTGGCTCATGTCGGCGAAGCGGAACCCGCCATTGCCATAGGCATCGATGGGTACGGGAGAGGGAAAATGCGCCGCCGGTCCTGGCATTGCTCTTGAGTCGCGCTCAGGTCCGGCGCAAAGCAGGCTCCTTGAGCTTCGGAGCGGGAGAGCCGCCCCGGTCGCGGTTTACCCCCAGCATCATCAGAACCGGCGAAGCGATAAAGACCGATGAATAAGTGCCGACCACCACGCCCCAAATCATCGCGAAGGTGAACCCGCGGATTACCTGGCCGCCAAAGATATAGAGCGAGCCGAGCGCCAGAAGCGTGGTGACCGAGGTCAAAATGGTGCGTGATAGGGTCTCGTTCAGCGATAGGTCGACCAGGTCGCTGAGCTCCATTTTTTTGAATTTTCGCAGGTTTTCGCGGATTCGGTCAAAAACCACCACGGTATCGTTCAGCGAGTAGCCGACGATGGTCAAGATGGCGGCAATGATCGAGAGATTGAACTCCAACTGCAGCAGACAGAAGATCCCGATCGTCAGAATCACGTCGTGCACCAGCGCCGCGACGGCGCCGATCGAGAACTGCCATTCGAATCTGAACCAGATATAGAGCAGCACCGCGAATATCGCGGCCACCACGGCGATCGTCCCATCCCGGATCAACTCGCCCGAAACTGTCGGCCCTACCACCTCGACGCGGCGGTAGTCGACGGCGTCTCCCAGGGTTTCCTTCACCAATTGTATGGAGCGCTGCTGATTCTGCTCGCCGCCCGTCTGCTGCTCGATCCGGATCAAGACCTCGGAGGGGTCGCCAAACTCTTGGATCTGGACGTCGCCCAGACCTATTCCGCCCAACCGGCTGCGCAAATCCCCAAGATCGGCAGGCCCATCCTTGGTGCGGATTTCTATCAGCGTGCCGCCCCGGAAATCGATCCCGTAATTGAGATTGACGGTAAAGAACAGAAACAACGACGCCAGGATCAGGATGCTGGAAATCACGATCCCGGCCATTCGGAATCGCGTGAAGGGAATCCGGGTCCCGCTGGGAATGAATCTGAGGCCTTGCATATGAATTTCCCTAAATCGGAACCTTGGAGGGCCGCCTGTACTTCACCCATTGCGACACCAGGAGCCGGGTGAAAGTGAAGGCGGTGAAGACAGATGTGATGATGCCGATCGAAAGGGTCACAGCGAAGCCCCGGATCGGGCCAGAGCCCAGCCAGAATAGGATCGCCGCCGCGATGAAGGTGGTGATATTAGCGTCGAGAATCGTGCCAATGGCCCGCGAGTAGCCGGCATCGATTGACGCAATGGGCGATTTGCCGGTACGCAATTCCTCGCGGATCCTCTCAAATATCAGCACATTGGCGTCCACCGCCATGCCCATGGTGAGCACGATGCCCGCGATGCCGGGCAGTGTGAGCGTCGCCTGAAGCAGGGAAAGCGCACCGACGATCAGGGCGATATTCACGGCAAGCGCGATGTTAGCGAAGATTCCGAACAGGCCGTAGGACACCAGAATGAAGGCGAGCACCAATGCAATGCCGATCAGGGCCGCGACCTGGCCGGCAGCAATGGAGTCCGCGCCAAGACTGGCGCCAACCGTGCGCTCCTCGATAATGGTTAGCTGTGCCGGCAGCGCGCCTGAGCGTAATAGGACCGCCAAATCGTTGGCCTCTTGAACGGTGAAACTTCCGCTGATCTGCCCGGTGCCGCCCAAGATCGGCTCGCGGATGACGGGTGCCGAGATCACCTTATTGTCGAGAATGATTGCGAAGGGCTTGCCCACATTGCTCTGGGTCACCCGGCCGAACCGCGTGCCGCCCTGGGTGTCGAAACGGAAGGTGACGACGGGCTCATTGGTCCTTTGATCGAAACCAGGTTGTGCATCCACCAGATTCTCACCGGTCACCATGGCCCGCGACTTCACGATGTAGTCGGCGGCGAAGCCATCGCCCGAAGGAATCTTTTCGCTTCCGGGCGGAACCCGGCCAGATTCTGCGCCCTGCCCGCCCCTCACGGCGGTGTCGACCAGTTTGAACTCGAGCTTGCCGGTCTTACCCACCATTTCCTTGAGTCTGGTGACATCGCGGATACCCGGCACCTGGACGAGGATGCGTTCGCGCCCCTGACGTTGAATGGTGGGTTCAGTTGTGCCGAAGGCGTCCACGCGGCGGCGCACGGTCTCGATCGAGGCCTCGATGGCCGAACTGATCCGCTGTTGCAGCCCTTGCTCGGTGATAGTCAGCGTGATCACGCCGTCGTCCTGGCGCTCCACGTCAAGCGTGTTACCGGCCGGGCCCGTGAATACAGATGCGCTAAGGGGCAGCGAAAGCTCCCTAAGCTGGCTGTAGGCTTGATCCAGTTGGGCCGCGTCGCGGATGCGGACCTGGACCTGACGCTTGGGAATCGAAAGCGCCAAGCCTCGATAGCCGATGCGTTCCTTGCGCAGGGCGTCCCTTGCGTCGCCCCTTATGGTCTTGAGCCAATCCTCGATCAGCTCGTTCTCGTCCATCCGGTACAGCAGATGGGCGCCGCCCTGGAGGTCCAGCCCCAGATTGATCTGCTGATGCGGGATCCAATCGGGCACGACTTCCAGCGATTTCGAATTGATCAGATTCGGCAGCGCGAAAAATGCCCCGCCGACAACCAGCAGCGTGATCAGAGCGATCTTCCAATTTGCGAAATGCAGCATTCGCTTTCCCAGGCTATCGGTTGCCGGTCCCGTCAGCCCTTACAGCTACGGATTCATTTAGTCGCGGTAGCGCGCCAATCAACTCTTCTTGGCCGCTTCCTTCGGTTTGCCCTTGATCGGGATGTCGGTGATAGAGCTCCGCATCAGCTTGACGCGCACGCCATCGGCGATCTCGACCTGCACCTCGTTGTCGTCCACAACCCGCGTCACTTTTCCAACGATGCCACCGCCCGTCACTACCGTATCACCGCGGCGCACGCCCGATATCATATCGCGCAGTTGCTTTGCCTTTCGCTGCTGGGGCCTGATCACCAGAAAATACATGATGAGCACGACGATCAGCAGCGGCATTATGAAGCTGGTGAAGAATTCGGGGCCGCCTGTCTGGCCCGCCTGTGCAAAGGCTGGAGTTACGAACATATCGGCTATCCCTTGTAGTGATCGGTGCGCCAAGCTGGGCTAGAGGGCAGCGCTGGCTCTCGGCTAATTCGGCTCCAAGCGGGGAGGATTCGGGGCGACTATAATCTGCCCGCCCGGCAAAGCAAACCATAGCTGACGAAGCCGCTTGCCGCCGCAAACCTTGATGTTTAAGGATCATCCGGGAACCACCGCTCAGTCCTGGTTGCGTCATGAATTTTGAAGAGCCATTCTCCGGTTTGCTGCAGCGAATTGCCGCCGCGTTGGACCGTTTGGCGCCGCCCCACGGGCAATCGCCGGCATTCGATTCCAGCGATGCTTTTGTCTGGCAGACCGACCACGATGTTTTCATGCCCGTGGACGCCGTGAACCGGGTCCCCCTGAAACTCCTGCAAGGGATCGACTCCGTTCGAGACCGCCTGATGGCCAATACCGAGCGCTTTGCCCACGGATTGCCGGCCAACAATGCCCTGCTATGGGGCGCGCGGGGCATGGGCAAGAGCTCGCTGGTCAAGGCCGTACACGCGGAAATCGCGGCCAACTTGAAGACCGAGGGAACGAATAGAGACGCGGATCTAAAGCTGATCGAAATCCACCGCGAGGACATCGCGTCTTTGCCGCGCTGCCTGGCTTATCCGCGGCGCAGCCCGCACCGCTTTATCGTATTTTGCGACGACCTCTCCTTCGAAGGCGACGACACGTCCTACAAATCGCTGAAAGCGGTGCTTGAGGGCGGGATCGAGGGCCGACCGCCCAATGTGGTGTTCTACGCCACGTCGAACCGGCGCCATTTGGTGCCGCGCGACATGGCCGAGAACGAGCGTTCGACCGCGATCAACCCTTCGGAAGGTGCTGAGGAGAAAGTCTCGCTGTCCGACCGGTTCGGACTTTGGCTGGGCTTCCACAATTGCAGCCAAGACGAATATCTGGCGATGGTGCGGAGCTACGCCGAGTTCTTCCGCCTCGACATCAAGCCCGATATGCTCGAAGCCGAGGCGCTGGAATGGTCGGCCGGGCGCGGCGCCCGCTCGGGGCGCGTTGCCTGGCAGTTCATTCAGGATTTGGCCGGCAGGTTGGGTGCGCAGATCACGCTCTGAGGTCTGTCTAACGCCCTAAAGAGAAGCGCCCAGCCTGGGCTTAGATTCCCGCCAAGTGTTTCATCGGGTTCATGGGCCGCGAGCCTTTTCGGAGCTCGAAATGGACCTGCGGCTTGCTCACCGTGCCGGATTGCCCCGCCTTGGCGATGATCTGGCCGCGGCGGACCTTGTCGCCCCGCTTCACCAGCAGTTCCTCATTATGGGCATAGGCCGACACCCAATCATCGGAATGGCGGATCAAAACCAATTTGCCATAGCCTTTAAGTTCGCTGCCGGCGTAAGCGACGACGCCATTTTCGGCTGCCTTCACCGATGTGCCCTGGGGCACCGCAATGTTGATGCCGTCATTGTGCTTGCCGTTCGGCTTGCTGCCATAGCCTGAGATCACCCGGCCCCGCACCGGCCAGCGGAATTGGCTCGCCGACATCGGCTGCGGCTTCGGCAGCTTGCCTAGATGGGCAATTCTTTGAGGCTTTGGCGTGCTTGCCTTGGGCGCGCTCGGCAACTGCAGGGATGAGCTGTTGGAGGCGACCCGGACCGGCTTGATGTCGGGTCTCCTATTGGTGCCGGAGGCGAGGTGCACGCCGCCCCGATTGGGTTTCGCCGCGGGCAACGGCATGCGCCGGGCGCGGTTGGTGTCGGCGCGCGCCACCACGACCGGTGTCGCTCCGGATGGCACTTTGATTGTTTGTCCCGGCTGCAATGCCTC
>Ga0209633_10000304_pt1 | contig 58128 bp, 51 predicted proteins | sample Cruoilmetagenom1_FD_187290 | JGI IMG/M metagenome (GOLD analysis project Ga0209633, IMG submission 187290) | Oil polluted marine microbial communities from Coal Oil Point, Santa Barbara, California, USA - Sample 1 (SPAdes) (version 2) | ecosystem: Environmental > Aquatic > Marine > Oil seeps ... | reverse complement strand
GCTGCGTATGCTCGAACAGCACTCCTGTTTTTTCCCATTTTATTTAATGAGGAACGCAGTTCCTTCTTGCGAAGAGCGCTCAGTCTAGTGATTTCCCTGTCTTTCTCAAGAATATGCCGAATTCCATGCGCCACAGAATTCTTTAGAGAGTCAGCTATTGGCTCTGAAAAAAAACTTTTCATCAATACATTACGCCTGCCCTCTATTTCTGACAATTGCTCCCATTCCGAGCTTCTTGCCATAGCAAGCATCTGATCACTCAGAGAGGTGATTTTATGGAAGTCGTTTTTCACTTCCCGCTATCCCTATAGCTTTCTGGGATTGCATCCCAACCACTTTTGACCTCAACCAACAACGCAGTAACCTCATCCAGAATAGCGCCGTCATTTTTGCTGTTCGCCTCGATCAATCGGCGACCCATATAGTCATATAAATCATCTAGGTTCTGGGCAATCTCACCACCCTTTTCAAGATCGAGACTATCGCGAAGCCCATCAATAATTGAGCTTGCCCAACTGATGTTCTTTCCTTTTGCTTCCAGCTCATTCCTTTCAATGTTTCCTTTGGCAAAAGCAATTTTACCGAGAGCGCCTTCCATGAGCATCTGGATCAGACGATGAGGAGAGGCATAATTAACCTCAGAACTTGTCGCTTCCCGACCGTATGTATTGATTGCCTGCCTGTTTGTAGAAACTTGCATAATAATCTCCCAATAATTCCACTTAAACTATTTATTTGCGTTATTTAACAGCGAAAGTTGCTGCGTTAAAAAATCACCCGTTGAACTCAAACTACTCACCAATGTATCAAGCGCTGTAAACTGTGCGCGTATTCTTGTTTCAGTTAACTCCAAACGAAGCTCCAAGCGAAGCTTGTCATCGTCAATTCGATCCGAGCGGGTATTCAAACCGTCCTCTCTTGCATCGATCAATCCATTATCAGCCAGAAACTGATCTGCCACCGTCTCAAATCGTGCCGCATACCCCTCATCTGTTGCGGCAAAAAGCTTTGCAAATGAGTTGAAATCTGTATTTAGTGCAGATGTTAAATCAGCATCTTCTACTTGTAGCTTTCCTTCTTTATCTAAAGAGACACCCACTTCAACCAGAAAACTAAAATTCGAGCCGGAGACCGCTGCGCCCGAAGATAGTACGGATAGCAGCTGGTTTTCCATACTTAAAAGTGTGCTATCAGCCTCAAGCTGACCCGCTCGTTGGGTGTCAATCTCTTCGCGCAAGTCATTAAATGCATCAGCGAATGTATTGACAGCCTCTTTAATTTTTTCATCATCGCGCGTTATATTCAGAGAAGATGAACCTATCTTTTCCAAGTTAATCGTAACGCCTTCAATTGCCCCCTGAACCGCATTGGAGCTACTCGTGACAGCAAAACCATCAATTGTCAAAGTTGCATCAGCTGCAGCCGTAACTTCAGCGAGGTTTGTAACACCACCGCCAACATCATATACAAGTGCTGAAAGACCAGAGCTGTCCGTATCAGTACCAACACTATCGCCACTAACTGTTAATGTTAATGCATTGGTTGTTCCCTCCTCATCCGAGGTGAACACTAAACGACTGCCGGCATTGTCAGTAATAATCGTTGCTGTCGCGCCTGTATTATCAGAGGCGCTATTAATCGCGTCACGAATGCCTGCCAAAGTACTATTGGAACTGTCGATAGCAACTGAAAACGAATCCAAGCCAACACTGACTGTCAGCGCACCCTCACCGACAACTGTAGCCGTATCCGCATAAGCACCAGAAGCGAGCTTATTTCTTTCTGCCAAAGCGGTCACATTAACATCATAACTTCCAGCAACGGCTGTATTATCAGCCGTTGCCGTCAGTACCGTGTCATCAGATGATTCAGGCGCAAAGACCTGAAACTTACTTAAGTTACTCAGTTCACTCATAGCAGACTGAAAACTTGACACCTTGCTTTTCAGTTGCCCATAAGCACTTATTTGAGCTTCAATAATAGATTGTTTCTGACTAAGAACATTCAGTGGCTGGCGCTCAATCGCCATCAGCTGGCTAACGATGCTATTCACATCGAGACCCGAACCGACTCCTGGAGATTGAATTGTTGCCATTACGTCACCTTCTTATTCCAAATTAACACTAACTCAAGCAAATACCAGACCAAAACTAAGCTTTAGCTTCCAGCAATAAACCAGAAAACTCCTCAAGCGCTTGTGAAACAGCAAGCAGCTTCTCTGAGGGAATTTGCCTGATTAGCTCATCTGTAGAAGAATCAATCACTTTGATAACAGTTTTCCCACTCTCTTCATCGATACTAAAATGTAGCTTTCGTTGAATATTCTGGACATAGTCGTTTATCCGAGTAACCGCTTTTTCTATCTCTTTCGATGCTGCAGCCTCTTTCTTATCCTGCTCCGGCAAAGCAATGCCGCTTGCGGCAATTCTCGTCTCACTCTTTCCCACAACATCCACTGAGGAAACCGATTGAGGTGCATCCGGTTTTTTGACTGCAGTGTAAGCCTGAACCTGTTGGGGAAACTGTTTAGCCAATATAGGATTAGTCATAATAAACCTCCCATTTATGTTTGGAGCTGAGCAGCTTGAGATTTAAAGTCTCAAGCTGCCCTTCTATCAAACTAGCCCAACAGTGACAAAGCTGATTGAGGAAGCGTATTCGCTTGCGCAACAATCGAAACACCCGCCTGCTGCAGGATCTGCGCACGTGTTAACGAAGCTGTTTCTGCTGCAAAATCGGCATCCTGAATCCGGCTACGCGCAGCAGTCAAGTTTTCAGAATAGTTTTGCAGGTTAGAAATTACCGCCTCAAAACGGTTTTGAACCGCACCGAAGGTTGCACGTGTACTGTTAATAGTATCAATATCAGTCGTTAAAGCTGCTAGCTCAGCCGAAGCCGCTGCAGTTGTACTGACATTAATCGTACCGGTAGCAGTCAGGTTAGATGCATAAGAATTAAAGCTCGCACTTGCCAAATTTACCGTTGAAACAGAAATCTGGTTGTTAGCCGCACCGTCAGCGCCAACTTGAAAGTTGAGAGAACCTGTCGCGTTAATTAGATTTGTGCCGTTAAAAGCCGTTGTATCAACAATTCTTGATATCTCTTGAGTAAGCTGATCGACCTCTTTCTGCAGACCAGCAGCATTACCAACCGTGTCATTAGATGCCTGCACGGCAAGTTCACGAATACGCTGTAGGTTGTTTGCAATTTCGCCCAACGCACCTTCTGCTGTTTGGCCTAATGAAATGCCATCCGCTGAATTTCGAACCGCTTGGTTCAACCCTCGAATATCACGCGTCATCTGCTGTGCAACAAAAAGGCCCGCTGCATCATCTTTCGCGCTATTAATACGTAAACCTGAAGAAAGCCTCTGTAATGAAACACTCAGGTCATTTTGTGATTTTCCCAGATTTCTCTGAGCATTTAGTGAAGCTAGATTTGAATTTACAATAAGTGCCATGATATTTCTCCTGACATTAAGGTGCTGTTGCACCACTTTAAACTTGGCAGATATACCCGATCTAAGTTAGGTATTTACTGCCTCCGCTCAACTTAACGGCAGGAGATAGAAATTCTTTAACAAAAAAGGCCGAGGAACTCCCTCAGCCTTTTTTTGCACTGCTAAAATATTACCCTTGTAATAATGACAATGCTGACTGTGGAACAGTATTAGCCTGAGCAACAATCGAAACACCAGCCTGCTGTAGAATTTGCGCACGGGTTAATTTCGCAGTTTCTGCTGCAAAATCAGCATCTTCAATTCTGCTCCGTGCTGCAGTCAGGTTTTCAGCATAATTTTGAAGATTAGATATTACCGCCTCAAAGCGGTTCTGGACTGCGCCAAACGTTGCTCTAGCACTGTTAACGGTATCAATGTCGGTACTTAAGGCTGCCAATTCGGCTGATGCCGCAGCCGTTGTTGAAACATTAATCGTTCCAGTTGCCGTCAAATTTGTGGCATACGAGTTAAAACTCGCACTTGTTAAGTTAATTGTAGAAACTGAAACTCTATTATTTGCAGCCCCATCAGCCCCAACCTGAAAGCTAAGTGATCCAGTCGCACTAATCAAAGCAACACCGTTAAACTCTGTTGTCTGCACAATACGCGAGATCTCTTGAGTGAGTTGATCGACTTCAAGTTGTAGACCAGCTGCATTACCAACCGTATCATTTGAGGCTTGTATAGAGATTTCGCGAATCCGTTGAAGATTATTCGCAATTTCACCCAACGCACCTTCGGCTGTTTGCCCCAGCGAAATACCATCCGCTGAGTTTCTAACCGCCTGGTTAAGTCCACGAATATCTCTTGTCATCTGCTGGGCAACAAAAAGGCCAGCAGCATCATCTTTAGCACTGTTAACGCGCAACCCAGAAGAAAGTCGCTGTAGCGCCTGATTCAAGTCATTTTGAGATTTACTCAAGTTCCGCTGAGCATTCAACGAAGCCAGATTACTATTTACAATTAAGGCCATGATTTTCTCCTAATGGTTAAGTCGTGTTCAATACGGAATCTCTTCCGAAGATAACCTCACTTAGCCTTTAAGCTAAAGTCATGCCAAATTATTTATTCCTTTAATTTCAATTGATTAAAAACAACATCCAACCAGAAACTGACGTTAACTACTCTGCGTGGCAACAGATTGCCGCTCTGCATAATAGCAGGTTTAATTCATTTCTTAGTGAAGAATCATCCCGCTTGAACCAGATGGAGATAGCGCCTCTTTCCACTCATCCAGATAATCTTCCAGAATAAAGCCACCTAAAACCCATTGACGCATCTGATCACCCGCTTGCTGTAGAGAATCTGGTTCTTTCAGTGCTATCCGAATTGCTGTCAACCACTCGCCTTTATTGTTATTAACCTTCACAACCGGAGCCTCGTAACTTCTGTAAGGGTAAATATCAGTACAAATAACGGGCCAACCCAAAATACCGTACTCCAAAAGCCTTAAGTTGCTTTTTGATTCATTAAATGGGTGCTGCTCAAGTGGTGCAATCGCTAAATCCAAATTTAAGCTTGCCAATTTTGCAGGATATTCCTTGATTGAAACATAATCATGACTTTCTTTAACATAATCTTTTAACTCATCAGGACACATTCCCATAAATACCCAATCAATCTCTTCGGCTGTCTCTTTCACCACATCTACGATAATTTTTAAATCCCCTTGATGCTGCTGAGCCCCAGCCCATCCAACTCGAGGCTTTCCTCCCTGTTGGCGCAGGGAACGTAAATTGCACCACGGATCTCTTCTTAAACGGTTGGGAATAATGCGAATATCATCAATCATGCCACGACACAGCTCAGCCAAGGGCTCAGTTGTCACGATCAATCTATCGCAGTGAGACAACGCTCGCCTTATTCGAGGCTTAGCATCCTTAAGAGAGCGTTGTATATTTTTGTAGACCGAGCTGTCTTCGGGTACATCGGTTAATAAATCATCCAGCGTGAAAATTTTACTGGTGCCCGGTAAAAATTTTTCAACATCTTCAATCAGTTGCAGCGACAGATTCTGCAAAGAGGCATGAAATACAACACTATCTGGCTTCATCCTCGCAATTTCAGAGAAGGATGCAATATTCCTCACACTTTCATGAGAAAAACGGTATGGTTCACACTGTGCAGCACCCGCTTGGCTCAAGGCATTGAAAGGGTCTATAACACGGTAATCACCACTTCCACCCGGAAGCGGAAACCCCAAAATATGTAGCCTGTCATGAAAATTAACATCCCAATTACAGGGCATTTGATGCTCAATTCGATAGTCATTAAAAGCTAGGCTAAAGTTTCGATTATAAGCAGCGTCGCTCGAAATCTCTGGCAACCATTTTTTTAGCATATATGCCCGCTCACGCTCCGCTCTCACTACTTGGTCTGCATTTCTATAGCTATCACCTTCTGACAAACTAATGCTTCCATGATGCAACAATGTTGCGTAGGGCGTCCAAACCACAAGCTTCCCTGCGTTATTTGTTCTAATGCATAAATCAATGTCATTATAAAATACGGTCAGACTGTCCTCATTCATCCCTTCGAGCGATTGATACAGCTGTTTATTAATTAACAGACAGGCCCCTGTTACCGCAGAAAAATTCTGGTCAACCTGGGCTCGAGACATATACCCTTTTTCGCTAAAATGAAGTTCATTCAGATAGGGGTGATTCGCGACCGTATCCATCCCCAAGACAACACCTGCATGCTGTAACATACCGGTTTCAGGATAGACAAGCCTCGCCCCAACAATACCTACATCTTCACGTTGGGCATGACTCATCATCCGTTCCAGCCATTCGCTGTGCAATATTTCTGTATCATTATTCAGAAATAGTAAATATTCCCCATTCGCCTCTTCTGCTGCAAAATTACTAATCGCAGAATAATTAAAAGGGTGCGGATATTTAATCACACGAGCTTTTCCATCACTGCTCAATGGAAGCTCAGATAGGTATTTTAAAACATCTGGGTCAGAGCTTTGGTTATCGACAACAATCACTTCGAAGTTTGAATATCCAGTCTTACCAATTAATGACTCAATACAGGGGTGCAAAAACTCCAACTTATCTTTTGTCGGAATAATGACCGAAACCAAAGGTGCCGAAGAATGCTGATACTGAACACGAGCAGTCCCAGCCAACAAACCCTGTGAAACTAAAGCATCGCAACCCACACGAGCTAAATGATCTGTTACCACCTGCTGTAGAATAGCCTGATTGCGTTCGCTTTGAATCGGTTCAGGCAGATGCACCAACACATCACTGATATGCCCTATTCCAGATTGACCGGCTTGCTCGTATGCCGAAAGTGCCAATCCCATATTTTCAAAACCAGGATAAACACCCAATCCTCCTGCCTCACTCCAAAACTCCCGCTGGCATAGCACTAGGCCGATGTAATCAGATGAGCGAAGTAAATCTAAGTTAAAATCGGGCTTAAAACGAGGACTGTGTCGTTCTCCCTCTTCAGAAATCTGATCGTCATCACTATAAAGCAGCCGTAGCATTGAATCCTGATTTATATAATCACCAAACACCAATAGCATCTGAGGAGAAAATTGTGTTCCCGCAGGGATAAACATAACCCATTCTGCGGGACTATCAGCAACCATTTTATTAACAAACGAGTATGGCTCAGCTCCCAGAGGGAAACTAATCCACTCTAGAACATCCAAGGCCTCGAACATTGGATCTGGCGCATCACCATCTGCGATCACAGACAATTTCCAATTGCTATAAAGCTGCTGCGAAAGTGAGTCAATGGTATTTGCCAGCAAAGCCTCTTCGCCATCAAATAAAAACATAATAAAATGAAATTGCGGTTTGTTATCCCATATAGAAAGCCGTTCCGCATGAAGCTGAGCATCAATTTCCATCAAAGCATGATTATCAATCCAACGCTGGTAGTCTCGCTGCTCTTTCCAACTGCTAATTTTATCTTTTAGAACCAGTACGTCGTCATCGAGTTGATCCATAAAATGAGGACTTAAAAGCTGAAGAGCCCCTTGAACTAACTCAAGCCGCTCACCTGTTAGCGCTGACGCACCAACCTCTTTTTTCACCTGCTCAAACGCGTATCTTGCTGTATTCAAGATAAACATCTTTTTATCTTGTGCCGTAGAAATCCACTTCTCTCTTTTGTCGAGCATTGACCTTACGATAGAGCCCAGTGGTAATCCCGTTTGCTTTCGAGTTGCTAACGCCGCCTGATAGGGTTTTTTTCCATCACCGCCTGCTGCATTTTCTGCAAGATACTCTTCAACTGTAATCGGCGTTTTTCCCGCAGCTCGCGGGAAATCCCCCAAAGCACAATAAACCTCACCTAACAGTTCTTTTGCCTCCTGGCAGGAAGTCTCTTTTTCAAAAATATCGAGCAATAAAAAATAAACCGTACTGACTGAGAAATTGAAATTATCCAGATAAATAAGCTCTACGCTTTTTGCCGCTTTAGCTAATGCCAGTTTCTCATTGACAAACTCTTCATCAGGCAAGGCGGCTCCATTAATCTGAGCACTTCGTCGTTGAATCGTTCTCAGAACAGTAACAACTGTCTCGTAAGCACCCGCATAGGCATGCTTCCCACTTTCTCTCGCACTAAGATTCTTACCGTGAATCCGATACGCTGTAAGTTTCTCGGGTAACCGCGCAATTTCGTAGCGATCCAGTATTCGCAACCAATGATCAAAATCCTGAACGTAATCCAAGATAGGGTTGATATCCCCCATCTCTTCATGAATGCTCTTTATATGGGTTACAGATGGGGAGTTAATGAAATTACCTTCTAATAATTGCGTTCTCAGATCTGTAATCGGTTTAGAAAAAACCGTTTCACCCTCAATCACGGCGCCGTCAGAATCGATGACAACAACATCAGAACAGACAACGCCTACCCCAGGGTGCTCCAGAAAATAAGCCACCTGTTTTTCCAAACGTTGCGGGAGCATTTTGTCATCCGAACCAAGATTAGCAATATACTCACCCGTCGTGTTTTCGATACCAAGATTTGCGACATAACCCACTCCACGGTTTTCAGTTTCAGCAATTAGCCGGATCTTGTCTGGAAACTGTTCAACATACCGAGAAATAATTTCTACAGAACCATCTGTTGAGGCATCATCGACGACAACCAACTCCCAATTCTGATATGTCTGGGCAATTACCGATTCTATTGCCTCTCCGATGTATTTCTCGTAGTTATAGCTTGTAATAACAACACTTACTTTTGGCTGTCGTTGGTCTGTCATCTCTTGTCCTTAAATATTCTTATAACTACTAATCAGTGAAAGCATTTTTTCAATCTCGGCTCGATAACATGACAAAGCGTTTGGAAACAGGGGAAGGCTTAATACTTCACCTGACAACTTTTCCGTCAACGGCATTTTTGTATGTTTATACTGCGCCCTAAAAGCGCCAGACAGATGCGCTGGCACGGGATAGTGAATACTCGTTTCAATACCCTTTTCACTCAGTATCTGTTGGAGTTTTTCTCTATTCGATAGTCGGATTACAAACAGATGCCAAACCGGCAACAAGTCGCCGGCAACATCCGGAAGCGTAATCAATGGGTTATCTGCGAGCGTTGATTTATAAATCTCTGCCAGCTCATTACGTTGCCTGTTGTGATCATCTAGGTATCGAAGCTTAACTCTTAAAACGGCAGCCTGAATTTCATCAAGCCGTGAATTGACACCCGCAACATCATGTTGATATTTAGCGTTACTACCATAGTTTCTTAGTTTGACAAGCTTTTCAGCAATACCAGAATCATTCGTAACGACCGCTCCACCATCACCCATCGCTCCCAAGTTTTTACCCGGATAAAAACTAAATGCTGCGGCATCAGCAAGTGAACCGACTCTCTGTCCTCTATATAAAGCACCGTGAGCCTGCGCCGCATCTTCAATGACTTTCAGTCCATTTTTTTTAGCAACTACATTTATCGCCTGCATATCCGCAGGTTGTCCATATAGGTGAACAGCTATGATTGCTTTTGTCTGATCCGAAATTGATGCCTCTATCCGAGTTGGATCTATATTATATGTTGACGCCACGGGCTCAACAGGCACAGGCACTGCACCACACTGCTGAACGGCTAACCAGGTTGCGATAAAGGTATTGGCCGGAACAATAACTTCATCCCCGGGCCCTATTTCCATCGCTTTAAGGATCAATATAATTGCATCTAGCCCATTGCCAACACCAACGCAGTGTTTTGCATTGCAATAGGTGGCAAATTCGGATTCGAACATGGCCAGCTCATTTCCGAGCACAAACCAACCGCTGTCAACAACCCGTTTTATTGCATCTTGTATCGCTTTTTGATGCCCTTGGTTAGCAGCTTTCAAATCTAGAAATGGTAATTTCATTCTTAATTTATGGTCTGTAGATAATAATCTCTTCTACTTTCTATTTATAAGCCAACAGGGCTGATCATAATTTGCGATAAAGGCCAGCTTGTCTACACTGCAAGCACAACGCATTCCTTCTTTCTGCATAATTCCCCACTTTTTTATCTAGGCAGGGAATGGCTGTCCGGGCAGCTGAGTCGTACAATGAGCAAAGCTTAAGGTTTAGCTTTTTATCAAATACAGGATACATTCTGCGCGACAGGCAAAAATCACTACCCTTTCGCTTCAATACCGTTGAGACAACACTATCAGCAGGTAACATCTCATCGTAATACGCTGGGTGATGCGATTGAACTTCGCTTGAAAAGTTCTCCCCTGATATTGGCTCATCGCACGCTATATAAACAATATGGGCCTGACTGAAAGAGGCGTTTTTACAGACCTTATCAAAAGCATCTGGGTCAAAATAGGCTCGTCCCTTTTCTCGCACTAGCAGCTCGATCAAATCCACCTCAAAATTACCGACGACATGGCTGTCAAACTGACCATTAACATCAATCGACAGCTTCACATGAAAATCGCGACACAATGCTCTCAAAGACTCAGCCACAGAAACAGATAACCGAGTAACGCCATCTTGGTCGACAAAAATATCGATCCCACCAAGCGTTGAGTAGCTCTTTATGTACGAAATAGCCTCTAACCAACCTTCCTCGCTAAAATCAAAAAGCCCCCGAAAATCAAAAACAGCTCTATTTCTCAATAGCTGGAAAAACAGGTCAAAGTGTACGCCACGAATAAATTTGGCAGCTTCCAAAGCGCGGGTAACGTTTTTGCGCGCTTTATAACAGGCAACAATCATGTACCCATCCGATAATAAGAGCGGATTATCAATCGCCTGCTTTGAAGAAACAGATTCAAACGAACACCTGAGCCTACGAAGGATGTGGCTGTACTCCTGAGCAGTTACACCTTCGCCAATAATGTAAGTCTTTGGCGCATCAACTACTTTTCTTAGCCAAATCTCTTCGACAGGAGCAGAAAAAGGCAAAAACTCAGAGACGTATGACCTCTCGCCCATTTTCCCCCTCCTGCAGCTTAATATTTACATCAAAAAAACGGTGAACCCCAACATCCATGCATTTTGTGCAAAATGCAGACCTATCACGAATCGCGATAAACTCATCCAGCGGAGCATCCAGATAACGTCGGCTGCCAACAAATGGCGTTTGCATATTGCAGCAGTGCAGTACGCGCCCATCCCACGCAATTGTCGGAAAGGCTTGCATAATGTGACACGGTTTATCCTTACGCGCTTGGGCGAAACGAAGTTGATCGTTCAGGCCAAACACAAGATTTTGCTCCGCCTCCCTCATCACTTCAGGAATATTCTGACCTGACACCGCATGGCGAAACACCTGCCCCGGAAAGAGATGCGCCAGTATTGGGATTACTTGAAAACCAAGTTCCTTGGCAATTTTCTGTATTTCATCATAATCAGAGTCAAGATTATCTTTGTAGATGTGATACATAATGCGCAAACTGATATTGAGGTCGTGCTTTTTCTTTAGCTCCGAAATCCGCCTCAGCCCTTTCAGGTAGTTATCCCAAGTTCCTCCTGTCCGCCCTCGCTCATATCGTTCACCAATACCGGCACAAGGCGCAACAATTTGTTCTGGTTCCGCAAGCACAAACTCATCGAGATGTTTATGAGATTCCAAATTACTCGATACTTCGGTCGCAACGCCCATCTTATTTGCAATTTTTATAATTTCAGCAATATCCGAATTCGTCAAAGGTTCGCCCCAGGTATAGAGGGCGACAGAATTCAAAAAGGGAATCTCTGAGGTCAACTTTTCAAGCACTTTCCTGAATGTCTCTTTAGACATATGACCACGCCCTTTATTGGCGCCAGGCAGTCCCATATCACATGTTTTACACACCAAATTACACTTCCCGGCAATTTCTATGGTGGGAAAATAGGGACATAAATCCAGCGGCGTAAATAAGTTTGCACCTCGGACATACCCAGAGCCTATAGCCCGCTCTAGGCTCTTTTGTTTCCAGACACGATCCTTTGTCGCCACAATCAGCACCCTATTAGGGGTATCACTCGAATTGAAAAACGCATCAAGACCGAAGACAGGTAAGCCATCGATGTTCTTTTTATAGCGGGAATCAACAAACCCTCCAACCTGAAACCCAAGATGGCGTAACCGCTTGGCCAAACCCATTCCTTCAAGGTTCACAGATAGGATATAAATAACTTTTTCGCGAACCAAACCACGAAAATCTTCAAGTGCGACCGATGCTGTCTTTAATTTAGCGTCTGCTCTTAACAGGCTATTTTGCACAGGAACATTAGTATTCATTCATCGAACCTCTTAGAATCTCTTCGATCAAAATTGCGCTATATTGCGGGCAATGCTTTGCCAGTAAGCCAGACAGATCCGTCATTTCTTCCGCTATCTCAATCTGAACCGTATCGCCAAACAAATCACCAATAAACTCTCGAAGCGTATAGGGTTTATCACAACCAAAGCCAATGGCAAGGCTTACTATTGCCTGATCATATCGCGAAGGTGCCGCGCAATTTTTTTCAAATACCGCCGCCGCCAAAAAAGCCAAACTCAGCCCATGTGTAGTGTGCGTTACACTCGCCAATGCATGGGCTAACTCGTGGCACCGCCAACTTGCATCAACACCACGAGTAAGAATGCCAGAAGAGATCATGGCACCTACCCAGGCTAGCTTTTGATAATCCGCTACTTGCGGCTCGTGTGCAGTTTGAGCTAAATGTCCCAGAATTTTTAGATACGAAAGCGCCAACTCATCTACAACCAAAGAGTCAGGACGATCGACAACAAATTGATCCAAAACATGAACGACAGCATCGAACAGGCCAAAGCGATATTCCAATGGTGTCAGGTTTTCAAAAAACAGTGGATCATGAATACAAAACTCTGGATAGGTAAATAGAGAAAACAGACTGGTTTTCCAACCGTTCTCATCACCCAATATAAATGCATTGTTCGATTCCGAGCCCGAACCTGGCCGTGTCGCAATAACACCAATCCGCAGCGAATCCTTCCAAGAGAAGTGGTCCGTCGAGAACAGTTCTGTTCCTGTAAAATCATTCCCTGAATAGACCGCTAACGCCTTGGTAAAATCTAGCACTCGACCACCGCCAACACCCAATAGAAAGGGGACTCGCCCAACAAGCTGGCTAGCTACTTTAGAAACCTCTTCCAACGAGGGGTCACCCTGAGGGATTTTTAAAAAACTAACTTTCTTTCCCGAAAGCACATTCTCTAAACGGCTCACTAACCCCTCGTAGCGCACAAGTGAGTCACCATGAACCACAACAACATCCTCAACACCCAGCAACTCGCGATGCATCTGTTCAAGGGCACCAATGCCATTTAGGATTTTTGTCGGATTATAGCTGTAGAACATTCGGTAGCGTCTCTACAAAAAGTGAACTTAAAGGGCATACAGTCATTCTTTACTGCCCTTAACACTCTTAACACCCGCAACAAACTCACCATAGTCTCTATAGTAATCCGCTTCATCATAGAAACTAGAAGCCAAGACCATACAGACTGCACCAGATGAAAAGTTATCCAAGTATCGCCACATCATTGGTGCCACATACAGCCCATTAAAAGAACGATTGAGATGAAAACGCCTTTTGCGATCACCATCGTCAAGCACCACGTCGAAACTGCCAGACATTGCAACAATAAACTGGTGAAGAGAACGATGAGCATGCGCCCCTCTATCAGCTCCTCCCGGAACATCGTACAAATAATAGACTCGCTGAATATCGAAAGGAATATGTCTGGAATTTTCGATAAACGTTAAATTTCCTCGTGGGTCATGAATCTTCGGCAATTCAATTATTTCACAGTCACTCAATGCCATTTCTATTCCTCAAACTGGTTTTTTTTAAAAGCACACCACTTAGAGATAAACTATAGCAAATACTGTTCCAGATAAGCCTTCTGTTTAAACAAAGACAGTAGATAAGCCCATTTTGCAGCTATGAACACTTCAGCAGTCACGCTAAAACGTCAAACAATTGTCACTACATTGAGAATGTTCGCCAGAAAACAATATGCTAGAGTGAAACAACTTCTCCTTTGAACACAATAAAACCTGCACCAATATTGATGACAAAGAAAAACAAGGTAAAAAATGTTCTATTAGTTGGCAGCAGCTTCAGTGCTGTACCCATTCTTTCTAGGTTGCAAAAAAGAAAACTCAACGTTGCAATCTGTGGTGGCATTAAACAGGATCCTTGCCACAAATTAGCCAAATCCTCTTTTTATGTTGACTACTCCGATAAAGAAACCCTATTTGAGCTCGTTAGTAGCGAGGATTTTGACAGCATTGTCCCCAGCTGCAACGATTTCTCCTATCTTTCCTGCGCCTGGGTCGCAGAACAGATAGGCTTCGCTGGTTATGACACTTACGAAACAACACTAATCCTTCACACAAAAGATGCCTTTAGAACATTCACTGAAAAGAATGGTTTTCCCGTTCCAAAATCTCAACAACTTGCAAAAATCTCGGCCATAAATAAAACCGGCATTACATTCCCTGCACTGCTTAAACCGGTAGATAGCTTTAGCGGACGTGGTGTTACTAAAGTCGCGAATGTGGACGAACTGGACGATGCTGTTCAAGCAGCCTTTTCAAGCTCAAGGTCCCAAAAAGCAGTTATTGAAGAGTTCGTTGAAGGCTCACTTCATAGCCATTCTGCTTTTATTCGGGATGGCCAATTCACTTTCGAAACATTCGCTGATGAGTTCTGCACTGTTTATCCGTATCAAGTGAACTGCTCCAATATTCCCACCACCCTATCTAAAAAATTACAGCTATCCGTTCAAGAGTGTATGCTCGAACTCGCCAGAAAACTAAGCCTGACCGATGGCCTTCTTCATACGCAGTTTATGACTGACGGAAATGATTTCTGGCTAATCGAGTGCATGCGCCGTGCTCCTGGCGATCTGTATGGAAAGATGGTTGAGCTTTCAACAGGTGCTGACTATACCGATCTTTTCGTCCAGCCGTTCTTAAACGAGAAGCTCCCTACTATCGTGGCTTCACCCTTAAATAAGTATTACGCACGACATACCATTTCTGTCTCCAAACAACAGGTTTTCCGCTCTTTTTCTCATCAAATACCATCTTCTGATGTAGAAATCGTGCCACTAAAAAATAGCGGCGAGATCTTAGGGATTGCCCCTTACGATAAGCTTGGCATCTTATTTGCTAGATTTCCCGACATGGAAACAGTTAGCCATCACACAGCCCAGTTGGCTAAGCGAATAAGAATTGTATAAAAAGGTATTCAGAGACGAATGAATGGCTCTACTAAAAAGATGGATGTAATAAAACTCGCCTTTCTAGGTGGAGGCATTAACTCTGCTGTTGGAACAGTTCACAGAATAGCGCTAGAAATGGACAAAAGGTTTGAGCTGGTTGCAGGGTGCTTTAGCCGTGATCATCAAATCAACGAGCTGACCGCAAACGAATATAGCATCAACCATGAACGACTATACCCTGATTTGCAGTCATTGCTGACTAATGAAACTGGAAAAATTGATGCGATTGTCATCTTGACACCCACTCCCCAGCACAAAAATGATGTGATTGCCTGCCTCGAATCTAGGATTCCCGTAATCTGCGAAAAAGCACTTGCAACCTCTGTTAATGAGTCCATAGATATTCAAAAAGCCCTCGACAAAACAGAGGGCTTTCTTGCAGTAACCTACAACTATACCGGTTACCCGATGATCAGGGAATTGAAAGAGATTATTCAAAAAGGGAAGCTGGGGAAAATCGAACAGATTCAGATAGAAATGCCGCAAGAAGGTTTTGCTCGACTTAATAAAGAAGGCAAGCCCCAAAGACCACAATCATGGCGCCTTTGCGATAAATCTTTGCCAACAATTTCTCTTGACCTAGGCGTTCATTTACATCACCTCATTCATTATCTGACAAGCGAAAAAGCGCTTGAAGTTGTCGCACAACAAAACAGGTTCGGCGCATTCCGGCAGGTCGTTGATAATGTCAGCTGTATTGCCAATTACACAAATGACCTTGTCTGTAATATCTGGTTCAGTAAGTCAGCCCTTGGCCACCGAAACGGGCTAAAGGTACGAATCTATGGCGACAAAGGTGCTGCAGAGTGGTACCAATTAAACCCAGAAGAGCTGATTTACCATAACAACCAAGGAAAAAAAGAGATTATCGATCGCGCCTATATCGATGTTAATGTTGCTTCTCAAGAAAGGTATAACCGATTCAAAGCGGGCCACCCATCTGGATTTATAGAAGCCTTTGCAAACCACTACTCCGATATTGCCGACGACCTAGAATCGTTTTTGGCATCAGGAAAACAACCAAGCACTTGCCATGTATTTGGAATAAAAGAGGCATCTGAAGGTTTATCCTTGCTAGAAGCAATAGCCCAATCATCAGAACAAAAACAATGGATAAGTCTCACTTAATCCTGCCAAGTTTAACGATCAGTAATGTCGACGATAACAGCCTTTTTGCTCGGGAATTTTGCAAAGAATTTGTTTTATCAGACCAAAAACCTAAATTTTTATTTGGGCGTAATATTTACGCCGCTAAGATTCTAGAATCCGTCAATATTTCTGGATTTATCGATGATTTCTCCAAAGAAACTGTGTTTCTTGGCAAGCCAATTGTAAAGCTTGAGAGCATTCCAAAAGATTCACTTGTTCTAATTTTATCGGGTGGAAGTCCTCTTTCAGCCAGAGCTCGAGTTGATGAATTAAAATTAAGGTCTTTAGACTATTTTTCCTTCTTAGAATACGCCGATATACCGCTAGAAAAAATTCTATTTGACGGAGATTTTAAACAGGCATTTTCAAAAAACAGACTGAAATTTGAATGGGCACACAGCCTGTTATCTGACGAGATTTCATCACAACAATTCAAGAAATTAATCAATTTTAGGTTCTCAAAGAACCTAAATTACATGAAGGGCTTGAAAACCAGAGAGGATGAACAATATTTTGAAGACTTTTTATCTCTAGAACCAGAGGGCGAATCATTTGTTGATATAGGCGGTTATGATGGATTCACTAGCCGAGAATTTATCAAGCTCTGCCCCGGGTATCGCCACATCCATTTTTTCGAACCTGAAGAGAGAAACCTGCTAGAGGCCAAAAGAAGCTTACAACCATTCAAAAAGATTCACTTTTATCCTTTAGGCCTGTCTGACAAAAAAGGAACAGTTAAGTTTTCTGCCCACGGATCTGGATCAAAAATAAACAATACTGGAGAAATAACTATCAAGACCGACTCGCTTGATAATATCCTAGACGAAAGAGTCTCATTCATAAAAATGGATATTGAGGGTGCCGAAAAGCTTGCCATAAAGGGGGCCACTCAAACAATTAAGCAATATCACCCGAAACTGGCCATCTCGGTGTACCATAACCCCAATGATTTCTGGAAAATTCCTGAGCAGATTTTATCTATCAGAAGTGACTACAAATTATATTTCAGACATTACACGGAAAGTATGTACGAATCCGTCATGTTCTTCATACCCTCTGCCAAATAGGCATCTTTCAGTAAAACTAAATCCCTACAGAAAATTAAACAGCGACAACCCCTGCACCTTAACATAAGCCTGTTGAGCTGCCTGTAAAGCAACAGATTCTAAATTAAATCGGCCTGTCGCTTCTGCATAATCAAGATCCTCTACCGCCGATTTAGCCGTTTGTGCGTCAAGAATAAAATCGGCATTCACCTCTTGCTGTCTTTCAAGCGCATTGAGTCGAGCCCCAACAACGGCCCTTGCCTCAAGCACATCACTTAGAACCTGATGAATCTCATCAATTGCGGCTGCATCTGGAACGTTTGTGCTCATATCGCTAGCAAAGTCATACAACACTTCAAATGCACTAGCCCCCCCGCCAACCGTTCCAAATACCGATTCACCGGGGTCGCTGTCAGCTATCCGGCGAGTTTCGCTGATCTGAATCGTTCTTTGCCCTGTATCACCGTTGTAAGTAAAACCACCCGTGTTTTCATTACCAGAAAAAGGGAGCGAATTAACGATGTCTCCGCCAAACAGGTACTCCCCATTGGAATTCTTCTTATTCGCAAGGCTTAGTAACTCACCTAAAAGCTGTCTTGCTTCCGCCTCTATGCCACGACGGGTTTCCGCAGATTGCGTATCATTAACACCTTGCACAGCTAACTCGCTTGTTCGCTGAAGAAGGTCGGTAACACTCGATAGTGTTGCCTCTTCTAGCGAGAGGCGAGAGCGAACCACATCAATATTTTCTTGGTACTGCCTGTTTGTTTCGAGCGATTCCTGAATATCGAGTAACCGTGTCTGGCCTGCTGGATCATCCGAAGGTGTTAGAATCCGCTTTCCTGTCGCCAGTTGCAATTGGGTTTTTGACAATTTCGATTGCTGCTCAAGAATTGAATTAATCCCTAACTGGCTCGCTAATGAGGTTGATATCCGCATAATAGTTACCTATCTAAAGGAGCCAATGAGCGTATCAAACAGCGTATTGGTTACAGAAATAACTTGGGCTGATGCTTGATACGCTTGCTGAAATTTCAACAAATTTGCCGCCTCTTCATCCAAGTTAACGCCAGAAAGAGAATCTCGTGCCGAAATAGAGTGGTCCAGCAGCCCCTTCTGTGCCGCCTGATTCACGCCTGCAGCATGGGTTTTAGATCCTACATCCGCAACGATTCGGCCGTAGGCATCGTGAAAGCTGGCTGTTCCCGCCAGCATGGTATTTGCTGTCTGCAAATCCGTTAGCGCTAATGCATTTGTGTTGTTACCCACTGCACCACCCGCCGTATTTACGCCAGACGCTGCAATCTCTGCGGGATCGGTTATCAGCACCCCCATCGATCTGGCATACCCAGCTGTAGAGGCCGGAGGAACAGCCGCAGGCACGGTGAATAAATCTCCTCCAGCGGTCCCATTTAAATCCCAACCCAAGGCATGCTGAGTATTAAAGTCATTTGCCAGTTGAGCTGCGATATCATCAAGTGCCGCAACAGCAGGCGTTAAGATTTCATTTCGGAAACGCGCCGTACCGCCCAGCTCTCCACCGGTAATATTTTGCGAAATATTAACAAGCCCCGAGCCACCGATTGAGAACATTACATCAAGTTGCGTTGGATCTGCCGCATTAGGTTGAGTTGATAGCTGACCTGCAGTTGTCGCCATAACCAACGTTTGACCGTTACCAATAAAAACGTTGAGCGCACCATCCTGTTGTGGAACGGTTGATACATCAATTTTTTCTGAAAGCTGCGTAATCAAGTGATCACGCTGATCCAAAAGATCATTCGGTGCACTACCGCCCGATGATCCATATGCAATAACGATTTTTTTATTCAGCTCCGCAATTGAAGTGGCAAGGTTATTAATGTCTGAAACCGAACCCTCTGTTGCCCGATTAACTTGAGTTTGCAGCTCCGTAAAACGGGAGCTTAGTGCATTGAACCGGTCAGTGAGAATATTGGCTTCGCTTAACATCACCTGCCGTGCAGGAATTGATGTTGGGTCATCTGCAACCTCTTGAACCGAGTTGAAAAAGTCCTGTAAAGCCCCTGACATGCCGGTATTTTCATTCGCAATAAAGTTATCCACCTGCGAGGCTAGCTGGTAATAACCATCCAACTCTGAATACGAAGAGCTACTGCTCCGCACCTGCTGGGTCAGAAAACTATCATAAGAGCGATTGATCGCAGTAACGTCGACCCCTTTACCTATAAATCCTGCTCCGGTCGCCTGAGGTGTACGCACACCTAGCTCCACCCCTTGGCGAGAGTAACCTTCCGTATTAACGTTAGCGATATTATGGCCGGTCGTGGTCAGCGACCGTTGAAAAGCCAATAATCCTGACGTTGCAACACCTAATATTCCACTTGCCATGATCTTGTCCTATCTACCCTTGCCGTAATCGGCCAGATTCTCTCTGTTATAAATGGCAACAATCTTCTCTGCATATTTGGGGTCGGTTGCGTAGCCGGCCTGTTGTAATGCCTGTGCATAGAGTTCTGGGTTGGCGCTATTTGATAACGCTTCTGAATAGCGCGGTTGATCAGCCAGGAATTTCATATAGTCTTCAAATGAGTCGGTGTAACTCTTATATGAGCGAAATTCTGCCTGTTCTCTAACCGCTAAACCCTCTCTGTACTCAAGTGTGCTAACTTGAGTTTTTTCACCTGACCAGCGTTGATCGGCTTTAATTCCAAATAAATTGTGGCTACTGCTGCCATCTCTGTTTTGAATAATTGATTGTCCCCAACCAGTTTCCAATGCCGCTTGAGCCAGCAATAAACCGGGATTAACACCCAGCTTTTTACCGGCTGCTTCGGCATGTGGTTTTAACTGCTCTATAAAAGATTCTTTTCCCGTTATTGGCTGGCTTTTAGAAACAGCTTCTGGCTGATCAATTTGCTTGGCGACAATTTGGCTCACTTCTCGATAGATTTTATAAACCTGCGTTCCTCGGTAATCTTCCAGTGATTTACCAATCACTTTGCTCTCTTCTCCTGATTGCCCACCCAGCTGCCGAACAATCATATCGGAAAGCCCCAAACCTGTGCCTGATGAGAGATGAACACTGAGTTGCTTATCGTGCATATCCCGATAAAAATCACTCTGTTTGCTATCCAAAATACCTTCACCCAAACTCGCCTGACGCATACTTTTTAGCATCATTTGAGTGAAAATCGCCTCAAATTGATTTGCAACCTCTCGCAATACTTCTGGTGATTTCCCTTTGGACTGCATGCGTAAATCAGCCAGTCCTTGAAAATCGGTGTAATTGCTTGGATTAGATGCCTGCATCACTTTTCGCCTTTTAGATCACAATCAACTCAGCGCGCAGTGCACCGGCACTTTTTAGCGCTTCCAGTATTGCAACCAAATCACCCGGTGCCGCGCCCACCTGATTAACTGCACGGACGATCTCATTTAATGAAACCCCAGGATTAAAGACAAACATGCGACTATCACCCTCATCCACTTCAACAGTTGAATTTGGCGTCGTTACAGTCTCTCCACCAGAAAATGCACCTGGCTGACTCACTTGCTGATCTTCACTAATCGTTACCGTTAGGCTTCCATGTGAAACGGCAGCGGGTCTTACACGCACTTGGCTGTTGATAACCACTGTTCCAGTACGTGAATTAACAATGATTCTAGCCGGTGCTTTAGCTGGCTCAAACGTGAGATTTTCTATCAATGAAGCAAAAGAGACCCGTTGCGAATGATCGCGCGGCGCATTGATCTTGACCGAAGCTCCATCAATTGGACGTGCGGTACTTGGACCTATAGCATGATTAATCGCCATAGCTAGCCGGTTAGCTGTTGTAAAGTCTGCTGTATGTAAATTCAAAGTCAGCGTACTGCTATCACCAAAAGGAGTATTAACAGATTTCTCAATCATTCCGCCTCCAGGTATCCGGCCTGCGCTGGGAATGTTAACTGTAATGCTTGAGCCATCTTCACCTGAGGCGGTCAGCCCTCCGACGACAAGGTTACCTTGTGCTAGAGCATAAACTTGCCCATTTGCTGCTTTTAGGGGAGTCATCAATAAGCTGCCACCTCGCAAGCTCTTTGCATCCCCAATTGATGAAACGGTTACATCAATTTTCTGGCCAGGTTTTGCAAAGGCCGGCAGTTCTGCATGGACAGTAACCGCCGCAATATTCTTAGATTTAGGGTCGACACCCGGTGGCAATGTAATACCTAAACGAGCAAGCATGCTCCGCAGGCTCTGACCACTAAACTTAGTTTTATCGCCTGTTTTGTTGAGCCCAACAACCAATCCATAACCCACCAGCATATTGCCACGCACACCAGCAACCGACGCAACATCTTTAACCCGTTCCGCCATTGCCGGCTGTATAACCAGCAAGAGGCATAAACTTGCCGCTTTGAGAATTAGTTTCTGGTCTAGCATGATTTTAGCTCCTCAAAACGGGAAGAATGGGCTGTTGAAGAAGCGAGCCAACCATCCCATCCGGCTAGCATCAGCTAATGCGCCTTGGCCTGTGTACATAATCGTTGCATCAGCCACCTTGTTTGATGAAATCGTGTTATTCGCATCGATATCTACAGGTCGCACAATCCCAGATAGCCGGATAAATTCGTCACCATCATTTAAAGTTACCCGCTTCTCTCCGCGAACCATCAAATTACCATTGGGCAGGACCTCAACAACCGTCACTGTAATATTCCCAGTCAGTTCATTACTCTGATTTGTCTCACCTTCACCATTAAAAATATTGGCAGAAGTGAGGTTACTGTTAAGTTCATACCCCAGAATCTCTCGATTACTCTTACCTAAAATTGTTGGAACTGAGATAGAGGTCGTATTGTTTTTGTTGATCTGGTTATCTGCATCTTTCTTGGCATCGGTTCTTTCATTCAACGTGATTGTGAGAATGTCACCAACTCGCCGTGCTGTTTGATCTTCAAAAAGACGAACATCATAGCCAGATTGATAAAGAGAGCCATTATTCTGTCGTGGTGGCTGAAGTTCCGCTGGGCGAACCGGTGCAAACGCTGGATCACGCTTTGGCACCGTTTCGCACGCAGTCAGTAGAACCAACGGAAGTAGCAGAATAATTTTTTTCATCATCAGCGACCTAATCAGAGATTCTGAGAGGCGTATTGCAACATCTGATCAGTTGTTGAAATCGCTTTGGAGTTCATCTCGTAAGCACGCTGGGTTTCAATCATGTTGACTAACTCTTCAACAACATTGACATTTGAAGCCTCAAGCGCACTTTGCTGAAGTGCGCCAATTCCATCTTCTCCTGGCGTCCCTATCAGTGGCGCACCACTTGAAACAGACTCTCTGTAGAGGTTTTCCCCAATGGGCTCAAGCCCAGTAGGGTTAATAAAGTCGGCAAGCTGTACATTTCCAACTTGGGTTGGCGCTGGATTACCTGGCTGAAGAACAGAAACGATTCCATCAACACCGATGGTTACGCTTAATGCATCATTTGGGATAGTAATTGCAGGTTCAAGCGTATAACCACCCGAGGTGACCATTTGACCTGTATCGTCAATTTTAAATGTGCCATCACGGCTATAATTGATATCACCATTCGGCATCAGTATTTGAAAATACCCTCGCCCACCAATCGCCATATCAAGCGCATTCCCTGTTTGAGTGATATTGCCTTGTGTATGTAGTTTCTCGGTTGCAACAACACGAACACCCGTTCCAAGCTGTAGCCCGGATGGCAAAATAGTGTTTTGTGTAGATTGTGCACCCACCTGACGAATATTTTGATAGAGCAAATCTTCAAAAATAGGGCGCTCTTTTTTAAATCCCGTTGTATTAACATTGGCTAGGTTATTGGAAATAACCGACATACGCGTTTGTTGCGCATCCAACCCTGTTTTTGAAACCCATAAAGAAGGTGTTGTCATATTCCTCTCCTTATCCTTACCTGTTTACCATTTAATTGACGCTTTAGTTACCTATAAGCAAAAAGCAGGCCAGCGTTAGAGTTGCATCAGTTTCGAGCTTGCCGCTTCATTTTCATCCACGGTTTTCATCATTTTGACCTGCATTTCAAACTGACGAGCCAGCTCAATCATATTGACCATAGAGGCGACAGCATTTACGTTACTGCCCTCAATTGCACCGGTTATTAAACCGACTTCTGTACTTGCTTGCGCGATGCCACCATCTTTTATTTGAACCAAGCCATCTTCTCTTTTCTCAAGCTGGCTCAAAGGGGGCTTAACGAGCTTAATCTGATCTAGAACGGCTAGCGTGTTGGCCTTATCACCTAAAGGAATAATGCTGATCGTGCCATCGGCTCCAATATCAAGCTTTTGGGCTGGGGGAATCGCAATAGGACCACCTCCCCCAATAACCGGCAGGCCAGCTCCTGTTTCCAAGATACCTTCCGGTGTTAAACGAAGATCACCGGCTCTCGTATAGGCTTCACTACCATCTTTTGCCTGAACAGCAATCCAGCCCTCCCCATTAACCGCCACATCAAGATCTCTGCCTGTTGTCTGAACAGAGCCTTGCTCAAAATTAACCCCAGGCTGCTCATGCATTGCATAAACACGTGTTGGATAGCCTTGCCCATAAACCGGCATGCTGCGAAATTGCGCAAGATCTTCACGAAAACCAGTGGTACTGGCATTGGCCAGATTGTGGCTATTCGATGCCTGTGCCTGTAGCGTCTGCTTGGCACCACTCATTGCTATATATAGGCTACGATCCATGGGTTAGCTCCTATCTAATATTGATAATCGCTTGAGTGATAGTGTCTTCTGTCGTGATTGTCTTAGCATTCGCTTGGAAGTTACGCTGCGCAACAATCAAGTTAACGAGCTGCTCAGCAACATCAACATTCGAGCCCTCTAAGGCACCCGATTGAAGCGCACCAAAATCCGAACTGCCTGCTGAACCCAGAGATGCTGTGCCCGATGCAAAACTCTCCGCCCAGTTGGTCCCTCCTAGCTTGGAAAGACCTTGATTGTTAGGGAATTTTGCCAAAGCAACCTGCCCCAGAGCCTGGGACTGGCCATTTGTGAAGCTGGCAAACACGACCCCCTCTTCACTAATATTTACCCCATTCAATCGTCCTGAAGCGAAACCATTTTGGATTAAATTGTTAACGCCAAATGGGCTGCCAAATTGAGTGGCTGTAGAAATGTCGGATGTAAAAGATAAGGCAGCCGCACCCGTACCTAGTGTTGCAGCTGGGATATTGTATGTTACCCCCCCTGTTGGAGCGGTTAATATTCCACTACTGCTAAACGTAAGCGTGTCTGTTGAAATTGCTGTTGCTCCACCGTTTAAGTGGAGCGCCATATCCCAGCTATTATTTGCAGTTTTCTGAAAGTACATACTCGCTGTATGTGTGTTACCTAATGAGTCATACACCACCATCGAGGTAGAGTGATGAAAGGTTGCTGGGTCAGTGGGATCAATCGTTGTCGCCGCTAACGCTGTTTGAGTAGCATCAACATTAACGTTAACCGTAGCTGACGAGGTAGATCGTGGCGCTGCGTCCGCTGTATTCAACTGCAAATCCGCCAGTGTTCCAGTGTTAAACGTTGTTGATGTGGCCGTTACGGTTGCCGGAAACACCTGAAGCCTTTGGCTTTGGTTATTAACAACATAGCCCTCCCTATCCACTTTGAATGCTCCTGCCCTCGTATAAACCTGAGAACCATTGTCACTCAAAGTGAAAAAACCTTCTCCGTTGATCGCTAAATCAAGGTTGTTATTGGTGAAATCGACATTACCCTGCGTAAACTGTTGAGCTACGTTACTCACCTCCGACCCGCTTCCTGGTGTAGTCGCTCCGACACCTTGAAAAGAGCTTGCGTAAACATCAGCAAATTCTGCTCGCGATTGTTTAAAGCCATTAGTATTTGCATTAGCAATGTTATTACCAGTTACATCAAGTTCGGTTTGAGCCGAGTTTAGCCCGCTTAGTGCTGTTCTGAATGACATAATCTACCCCTCTTAAAATTCCAATATCTGTTTAGAGAATCTGCTGTACATCACTGAATTGATAAGAACCCAATCCAGCCAAATTAAGTATCAACCCTTGTGAACCGCCTAAAGTGACACTATCCACATCAGCTCGAACTTGTGTTGCCAGAGCTTTGCTTTCTCCATCAATCGTTGCCTCTGCTGTAACCTGATAAACATCTGGATTAGCATAGGTACCATCCTCCAAAAGCCCGTCCCAACTAAAAGAAACTTGCCCCGCTTGCTGCGCATCCAAATCTATCCGACGAATGAATGTTCCATTACTATCGGTTATGGTGACCGACAGATTCGATGTAGAGGCAGGCAAACTAATTTCACCCTGAACCATCCCGCCTGCAGCTAGAACAGCGGCATCTGCGGGCACAACAACAGTTCTCCCAACCAAGTTAGCTGCTTGCAGCCCTTGATCAGAGCTAATTGATGATGACAAACCATCGAAAGAGCTATTCAATTCATCAATACCCGATACTGTTCCAAATTGCGCAATCTGGCTCAAAAACTCACCATTTTCCATCGGATTCAATGGATCTTGATTTTTTAACTGAGTAACCATTAGCTCCAAAAATGCCTCTTGGCCTAGCTCGTCCTTAGCAGTAACTGTTTGCTGCGGCGCGGTTAATCCCAGATTTTGTACTGCACTGTAATCAAAGCTCATCGCTCACCCTCCTCTATTCACCCAGACGCAAGGTCTGTAACATTAATTGTTTTGCGGTATTCGCCACCTCAACATTGTTCTGATAAGAGCGTGAGGCCGACATCATATTGGCCATCTCTTCAACAACATTGACGTTAGGCTTAAATATGTAGCCCTCTTCATTTGCCATCGGGTGGTTAGGGGCATGCTCCATACGAAGCGGCGATTTGTCCTCGACAACACCCAATACTTTGACACCAGATGAACCCGTATTCTGTTGCATCGCATTTTGAAGTTGTGCCGCAAAAATCGGCTGCCTAGCCCTATAAGTCTCACCTGTACTGCTACTCACACTATCAGCGTTAGCCATATTGCTCGCGACAAGGTTAAGACGGAGTGTTTGGGCGCTCATCCCAGAGCCTGCAATATCGAAAATCTTAAACATTGACATAATTATTCTCCTCGAATTGCTGAGCGAAGGCCGGTGATTTTTCCAGTCACAAACTGCAGATTAGCCTGATATTGAAGCGCATTTTCTGAGAATTTGGCCTGCTCAACCTGAGAGTCAACCGTATTACCATCGAGCGAAGGTTGCAGTGGAATGCGATACATCAACCGCTCACCCATCACACTCTGGTTTGTCGAAATATGGCTGGAGTGAGTGACCTTAAGTGAGGTCGATTGTGGCGAGACTCGACTGAGTGCTGTTTTAAAATCGATATCCTGAGCCTTGTAGCCTGGTGTATCTGCATTGGCAAGGTTTGCAGCCAGTACCTCAGTGCGCCTAGCCCGAAGAGAAAGTGCTTGCGGGTGAATTCCTAGTGCTTTATCAAAATTAATCGGCATATCTATCTGACCGTTCATGTTTAGTTACACAGGAACAAGCAGAAGTTATGCCAAATGATTTAATTCAATATAATCAAATAGATAGAAATAAAGGTGACACCTAAACAGCGACTGCGGCAATTTCTCGCCACCGTATACCAAGCAATTTTAAGTGAGAAAATTAACGGCTCTGAGGAAGAAATAGGCGGCTACCCTAAATCTAACATTCCCCACAAAAGAGGTTGTCGCAAAAGGTATTTAAACTCTGTTGGGCACGCTACGCTTTGCCACAACCTACCATATACAGATCAATACCGGCCAACCTGAGGTAGGTTGTGGCAAAGCGTAGCGTGCCCAACAAAACCTACAAACAATAAAATAATGTTTGCTAGGTGGAATAAGTGAATATCAGGTGGGTCATTGCCACTCAGCGGCCCTTTTGCGACAACCTCAAAATGAGGGGGACAGGAGACTACAGCCGAAATATAAGCTATACAAAACCGGCGGAACTATTCATTGAGTAGTCAGCATTCAGGGTAATTTGAGCAGTTACAAACGGGTCAACTTTTAAGCTGGTAGTACCGCCCACCGACCTCACGAACAGGCTCTAGCAAATCAAATTCCACTGGTAACGACTCCGTGCTACTCAGAAATAAAACCCCACCAGGATTCAGCGCTTTAACCATTCGTTCAAGAATATTTCGTTTCGTCTCATCAGGAAAGTAGATCAACACGTTCCGAATAAAGATCACATCAAAGCGGCCTAGACTATCAAACCTATCTAATAGGTTAAATGTTTGAAAGCGAACACGCGATTTTACGGTGTTATTTAGGGTCCAATCATCACGATATTGCTTAAAATACTGGCCCTTAAACTCTTCAGACACACCTCGTGAAAGGCTCATATTGCTGTAGATAGCCGACCGAGCATCGGCAACAATTTTTTCTGAAATATCCGTTGCCAAGATTTGTAAGTTTTGCTGCCCTGCCGAGCCCGCTTCACGCAGGTACTCATCAAAGTAGAGGCTAATTGAATAAGGTTCTTGACCAGAAGAGCACGCCGCAGACCAAACCTTAATTGATCTTCCTTTTTCAGGAAATATTCTCTTCTTCAGAATTTCAAAGTGGCCCTTATCCCGAAACCAAAAGGTCTCGTTGGTTGTCATCACATCTAAAACAGCTGCTTTTAACATTGAAGAGGCGGATCCTTTTTGCAAAGCAAGAATCAAATCTGATAGCGAGCTGTATTCACTACCACGAAGGAGCGTGGATAGCCTATTTTTAACTAAATATTGTTTGCTATCCCCCAGCAAAATACCTGATGAGCTTTTCAAATAAGAGATAAACACCCTGTACATATCCGGTGTTAAATCCAGATTTTTTTTATTCTGACTCTCTTTGCGCTCTAGCACTGACATTTGAATTTTCTCAATCTATCTAACTTCGCTATCTTCTAAATAAATCTGTTGAACATTCTCAACCGGAATGATTTTGCCTCTTACAGACTCTAAGGCTGCTAGATTGTAACCCGAAAAGTTCACTCAGAAGTAAATTCTCTTTTAACTGTACGCCTATACATGAGCATGGATGAATTTCTTGGCATTGTTAGTGCTTGTTAAATTTGTAACCACCTATTGAAGAGAAAGTTTTCCCATACAGCCAGCCCATGTTAAGAAATATTCAACTGCTATTTATCCTACTATTCCCTATTTCATGGGCAGTACAGGCTGGTTCTTATGAATCTCACGCAGAAATTCACACCGCTATTAGCAGCTTTCTTGCGTCAAAAAGCCGTCAATTATCGGATGATACGGTAATTGACGTGCAACAGATCGATCGCCGATTACGGTTAGCAAAATGTGAGATGCCTCTTAAAATCTCCCTTTTGCCTGGCAGCCGCCCTATTGGCCGTATTTCCGTTGGTGTCCGTTGTGAGGGCAGCAGGCAACCCTGGAACATTTACGCTTCTGCCTATATCAAAACTTTTGCAAATATTGTTGTTTTAAATAAATCACTCCCTCGAAACAGCGAAATTTCATCATCCGATCTAATTCTGAAAAAGATGGAGTTGAGTACCTTGCGCTCTGGGTATCTGACCGACCTAAAAGAGGCTGTTGGCAAGAAATCAAAACGCTCCTTACCAAAAGGGACAACACTCAATCAACGGCTTCTCATTACACAAAAAATGGTTAAAAAAGGAAGCCAAGTCATTATTCTTGCAAAAAATAGCCAGCTCGCCATACGAGTATCAGGAAAAGCCTTATCAAGTGGGGCAAAAGGTGATCTTATCCGTGTTCAAAACATTAAATCTAAAAGAGTTGTCCAAGCAAAAGTGGTTTCTGAAGGCATAGTGCAGATACCTTTATAAATAAACCCAAAATTCTAATAAATTTAACTATATTTCTTATGAATAGGATCCATTAACAAAAACAGATAGATGACTAGAAATATTAGTTAACCAAACAGAGGCACAAGATGGGTATTAATTTACAAGGTATTACTGGAAAACAGACCAGCAGCAAAACGAAACAAACTTCAGGTTCTAGCAGTAAGAAAGGAACAGGTTCTGTCTCTAGTAAAAGTGCCTCAAGCCAAAGTGACTCCGTCAACTTAACGGGTGCCGCTAGCCTAATCCAAAAGGCAGAACAGGCTTTAGAAAACGTCCCTCTGGTAGATGTTGATCACGTAGATGATGTTTCAAAACGGATTGCCAATGGCCAGTATGAAATCGATGACAAACAGATAGCAGAAAAACTCATTGATTTAGAAAAAAACCTTTCCTAGTTGAGGTACCACATGAAACAACCAAAACAGCAGTTACAACAGTTCACAGCACTTATTTCAGAGATCCTTAAGCTAACAAATTTAATGTCCAAGCTGCTGACTAAAGAGGCAGAGACCTTAAAAGGAAGTAGTCCTGAAACATTAAATGAGTTAATTGAGCATAAAAAACAGGTTGCTCAGTCTTTGAATGTTAAGACACACCAGCTCGACCATTTTCTTATTTCAAATGGATTCCAATGCGGGAAAGTGGGCATTAACAGCTTGTTGCAGGCTATCCCCTCTTCTAACCCTACTCATTCCATCTGGTCGAAAATGAAAGCCGCTACAGAGGCTTGCGCAAAACAAAATGAGATAAATGGCGCGACAATTCGCATTATGCAGCAGCATGCTAGACGCTCTCTCGACATTCTGAGAGGCCGGCACCAATCCGATAGCTATTATGGGGCAGATGGTTACTCAAAAAGAGAAAATAGATCAAACTCGCTTCTAACTGTGTAATTAATCACATCACAGCTCCCGCCAAATACTAAATTATGCTAAGTTTTTTTTCCTCTAAGAAAGATACAAAGAAATCTGCAAAAAACCCTAAATTCATCACAAACAGTGATGAAATCTATAAGATGCTTAAACATATTTGTGTCGACCAACTACCTCTTATCATTAGTGGAGAAAACACAGACCAGGAAGAGACAACATACATCTTAAAAGCTGGAACCGAACTTTTCATAATAGATAGGCTAGAAGACAACAGTTCACACGAAAAACTTCTTTCCTCACCGAATATAAAAGCACGCGCAAATGTTGACGGAGTCAACATAACGTTCAACATCACCCTAGAGAACTCCTCTCCACAAGCTAATAGCAATTACTATAGGGCAGTCCTTCCTCAAGAAATTTATAATCCTCAACGCCGAAATAATTTTAGAGCACTTATTCCTAGTGACATAAAGATTCCATTCAACGCGCGTTATGGGCCGGATGAAACCCAAATTACCGGTGAAATCATTGACCTTTCCGCTGAAGGTGCTGGGATCATCTTAGATGGCCGTATTTTTGCTCGCAAAGGTGAAAAAATTAGGGCTTGCACCTTTCAAATGCCAAAAGGTATTACGGTTACTGCTGATATAGAAATAAGGACAACTCGCCCATGTGTGCGAGATGACCGCATGATGCGTATTGGTGTACGCTTTGCTTCACCCAATCGAAAAACCCAAAAACAAATCAGAAAGACTGTTCTCCTGCTCGAAGAGATCCAAAGAAGGCAGAAAAAAAATAAAAACAGCTGATAACTATGCTCAAATCCATCAAACAACTCTTTACTCGAGAAAGCCCGAAACAAACAGTCTCATCACAAGAACCGGATGTCGATTTCAACAGTAACCCTCGCTTCCTGAGAAAGCCCACCCAAATAAGCCACCTGCTAGGCCAACTCAAAGAAGAGGGTTCTCTATTTACCATCTTTATTGACGGTGTTGAAGAGTCATTCGCTAGCACTATTTTGACAATCCGATCTGAAGAGCACTGTTTAGTGTTTGATGAGCTAAATAGTAAAGCGGGACATGAACTTTTACTTAAAACAGGCAAGTTCAAAGCCCAGGCATCGCACAATGGAGTTGACGCCATTTTTACAGTTGACTCACTGGAAAAAGGTGAGTCAAAAGGGCTAGCCTATTATAAAGTCCCTCTCCCCGATGAGATCTATTACCCACAACGAAGAGGTGCTCGCCGAATCCCGCTTAGCACCATTCACTCAATTCCTTTTCATGCAACCATCACCGCAGGAAACACTCCGATACTTGGTCATCTGCAAAACATCTCTTCAACAGGGATTGGTGCGTTAATATCTTCCCGGCTGCCATGCAGGCGTGGAGATATTTTGCAAAATTGTCGTATTCCCCTGCCTGATGGTTCCCAAATAAATTTTGATCTCACAATCCGAGCATTAAACAGCAGCCAAATAAGCCAAAAAGTATATCTTGGTGGTTTCTTTAAAAATATTGATAGTGGCAGCCGCAAGAAGCTTGAGCGCTTCATAATCAAGGCCGAACGAGAACAGATAAAGCGGGAAAAAGCTGAGTAGGCAATGCATTAGCGGTGCACACAGCTCTTCATACAGTGTGATTTTATTCCTTATATATAGCCTCTCAGATAGCATTCTCTTATTTTTATCTTCGGGATAATTAAAACATCATTCTTTTTTCGTGCGCCGCAGCACAAAAAAACAGCCTTACCTCTCAAAATCACCCCTTTACCCTCACAAAAAACAATTAAGAACCCGATAATTGCGAACATAAAAAACGATAAAACGGTTTTTTGTGTTTTTTAAAAAGATCAAAACAGGAACTCTTCCAAAAAACCGCAATTAAGAATTCTTTTTAGCAAAAATTATAAAAAAACAGGATTTAAAATCACAAAAAAGCTGGAATTTGTTATTTGTTTTAGTTATCTGCTACAAATAAAGCAATGAGGTTGCTAAAATAGGGATTAGTTACGTGTAAGAAGTTTAAAAGTAGAAAGATTTTTGAAAAGCCTCCGTAGCTCAGCTGGATAGAGCGTCCCCCTCCTAAGGGGAAGGCCACACGTTCGAATCGTGTCGGGGGCACCAAAAATAGCTTTCCTATTTGTTGTTACTTCTTGCAATAACTTAAAAAACAATTATAACTGGCTATAATTATTAAATAATTACACCCATTAATTCGGATCTGGATCAAATGCAATGAATAATCTTCTTCAGTTTTTCAGGGAATCCTCTGCACTTAATGGTGCAAATGCTAATTTTATTGAAGATCTTTACGAACAATACCTAAATGACCCAGACTCCATTGATGAGCAGTGGCAAGCCCAATTCAAAGCATTAAAAGAAGCTGATCAAAACCGTATAGATGTGCCCCACACACCTATAAAAGAACACTTCGCCCGCTTAGCAAAAGCACCCTCTGGAATCCGTGTTATCCAAGAAGGCGTTTCACAAGAGCAACTTCATAAACAGGCCTCTGTTTCTAGACTGATTAATGCCTACCGAGTTCATGCGCATAAACAGGCGCGCACAAATCCGCTTGATGAAGAATCAAGACCCCTTCTACCTGACCTTGATCCAACTTTTCATGGTCTAAGTGAACTAGATCTCAATACCGAATTCGATACAGGAACACTTTACGGTACAGAGGAGCTACCTCTTAGACAGATCATTGGCATGCTTCAGGAAACCTATTGCGGCAGCATTGGTGCTGAGTACATGCATATTGTCGACACCGACATTAAATCATGGATGCAGCGCCGTCTTGAAGGTGCTCGCGCTCAACTCAATATGGATGTTGATGAGAAGAAGTGGCTTCTGCAGCTAGTAACCGCTGCTGAGGGAATTGAGAAATTTCTACACCGTAAATATGTTGGTCAAAAACGCTTTTCATTAGAAGGTGGCGAGTGCTTTATCCCTTTGATGGATGAGCTGATCCAGTGTACTGGTGCACAAGGCATAAAAGAGACCGTTATCGCAATGGCTCACCGAGGGCGTTTAAATGTCTTAATCAATATTCTAGGTAAAAACCCAGCCATCCTCTTCGAGGAGTTTGAGGGCAAGCGTGCAGCCTCTCCTTCAAAAAGTGGTTCAGGAGATGTTAAGTACCACATGGGCTTTTCATCAGATGTTGCCTCTCCAGGAGGAGATGTCCATTTAGCGCTCTCTTTCAATCCCTCGCATCTTGAGATTATCAATCCAGTTGCTGAAGGTTCAGTCCGTGCACGCCAAGACCGTCGCGGAGAGAACGGTAAAAACGAAGTTCTCCCAATTCAGGTTCATGGTGATTCCGCTTTTGCTGGACAAGGAGTCATCATGGAAACCTTGCAGATGTCTGAAACGCGCGCCTACTCAACAGGTGGAACGATCCATATCGTTATTAACAACCAGGTAGGCTTTACAACCAGTAACCCCGAAGACACCCGCTCAACACTCTACTGCACAGATGTTGCGAAAATGATTGATGCACCCGTCCTTCATGTAAATGGGGACGACCCTGAGGCGGTAATGTTTACAGCACGACTGGCCGCAGACTATAGAATGGAGTTTCACAAAGATATTGTGATTGACTTGGTTTGCTATCGTCGCCATGGCCATAACGAGGCGGATGAACCGGCTGTTACACAACCTGTCATGTATAAGCATATCCGACAAATGGCTACAACCCGGAAAGTATATGCTGACCGTTTAGTTGCTGAAGGCACAATTGAATCATCTGAACCGGCTGAAATGGAAGCAAATTACCGTGATGCGCTTGAAAAAGGTGTTATTGTTTCTCGCCCAATTTTGACTGATAGCATCAATCCCTATACCGCCAAATGGGACTCTTTCTTAGATACGCAGTGGGACACCCCTTGCGATACCTCTATTTCTCTAGAAAAAATCCGTGAGCTTGCCGACCGTATTCTTGAACTGCCACCTGAGTTTGAACTACAGCCACGAGTACAGAAAATCTATGAATCTCGTGTAAAAATGACTGCGGGCGCCCAGCTTTTAGACTGGGGCTATGCTGAGAATATGGCTTATGCGTCACTGCTAGACCAGAAATATGATGTACGCATCACAGGTCAAGATGTAGGGCGAGGCACTTTCTTCCACCGTCATGCCGTCCTTCACAACTACAAAAATGGCGAGACCTACACACCACTGAAGAACATCAACTCTCAACAGGGCACATTGACTATTTTTGACTCGTTCCTGTCAGAAGAGGCGGTGCTTGGTTTTGAATATGGCTATTCCACAACCGAGCCTGATGATCTTGTTATCTGGGAAGGCCAATTTGGTGATTTTGCCAATGGCGCACAAGTTGTTATCGATCAGTTTATCAGCTCTGGAGAGACTAAATGGGGTCGCCTATGCGGGCTGACAATGCTGCTCCCTCATGGCTACGAAGGGCAAGGACCAGAACATTCTAGTGCGCGTTTAGAGCGTTATCTCCAGCTCTGTGCAGAGCACAATATGCAAGTCTGTGTTCCTTCGACACCCGCACAAATTTTCCATCTTCTCCGTAGACAGGTTGTTCGTAAATATCGTAAGCCGTTGATTATTATGAGCCCGAAGAGCCTACTTAGACATAAGTTAGCCACCTCAACTCTCGAAGAGCTAACAGAAGGGCAATTTAAACCTTTAATTACTGAGATTGATGAGATTGATCCTAAGAAGGTCACTCGGCTTGTTCTCTGTTCAGGAAAGGTTTTTTATGATGTGCTTGAAGCTAGGCGCGCTGAAGGGATTAACAATGTTGCCATTTTTAGAGCAGAGCAGCTGTATCCATTCCCTCTCGATGAGCTAACAGAAGAGATGAAGAAATACCCAAAACTTAAAGAATTGGTTTGGTGTCAGGAAGAGCCAATGAACCAAGGTGCGTGGTATCAAATTCGCCACCGTTTCTTTGATGTTCTCGGTAAAAAAATGGACCTTAAGTATGCAGGAAGACCAATGTCTGCATCACCTGCTGTAGGTCAATTTAGTCTACATGTTGAGCAACAGAAGTCCCTTATTGAATCTGCATTACGTTAATCGTTAACTTAATTTACCCAAGAAAAAAGGAATACCAAGATGAGCATCGAAGTCCTTGTCCCGTCTCTCCCAGAATCTGTTGCTGATGCAACAATCGTTACATGGCATAAGCAAGTTGGTGACACTATCTGTAAAGACGACAATCTAGTCGATCTTGAAACGGATAAAGTTGTCCTTGAGGTTCCTGCCACTGAAAATGGCGTACTTAAAGAAATCATCGAGCAAGACGGTGCAACCGTTACAAGCGGGCAGCTTCTTGCCGTTATAGAAGTTGGAGGTGTGGCTTCTGCAGCTCCAACTGCCGCAGCACAACAACCCGCTGCTGCAGCTCAAGCGCCGAGTGAAACAAGCGCGGCATTGAGTCCTGCTGTTCGCAAACTCGTTGCTGAGAACAACCTTGATCCTGCACAAATTGTAGCGACAGGAAAAGGTGGCCGCTTAACCAAAAATGATGTCGTCAATTTTCTTGAGAATCGTGAAAGCGCACCGGCTCCAGCTGCCACACCGGCAAAACCAGCTCCAGCAGCAAAAAGCAGCTCGCCTGCTCCAGTCGCTCCTGTAACAGGAAACCGTGAAGAGCAGCGCGTTCCAATGACTCGCTTACGGGCAAAAGTTGCTGAACGTCTGATTCAAGCTCAACAAAATGCGGCAATGCTGACCACTTTTAACGAAGTCAACATGCAGCCTGTTATGGATCTTCGTAATAAATACAAAGACCAGTTCCTCAAAACTCACGACACAAAACTGGGCTTTATGTCCTTCTTTGTAAAAGCATCGGTTGAAGCGCTTAAACGCTTCCCAATCATCAATGCCTCTGTAGATGGTAACGATATTGTCTATCATGGCTATTACGACATTGGCATCGCTGTCTCCTCACCACGTGGCCTTGTCGTACCGGTTATGCGTGATGCAGATTTGGTCAATTTTGCAGGCGTTGAAAGCAAAATTGTTGAATTCGGTGGAAAAGCACGCGATGGCGCACTCGGACTCGATGATTTAATGGGTGGCACATTCACCATCACAAATGGCGGAATTTTTGGCTCAATGATGTCAACACCTATCCTGAATCCACCTCAAAGTGCAATTCTTGGTATGCACTCTATTAAAGAGCGTGCGGTTGTTGAAAATGGCCAAGTTGTCGTTAGACCAATGATGTATCTAGCACTCTCCTATGACCACCGGATTATCGATGGTAAAGATGCGGTCCAATTCCTCGTAACAATCAAGGATTGCCTAGAAGACCCAGCCAGACTGCTTCTAAACGTTTAAATTAAACTCGGACATTAGAAATATGAGCACAGAAAGAGAATTTGATGTAATTGTAGTAGGTGGTGGCCCAGGTGGGTATGTAGCCGCTATTCGTTGCGCACAGCTAGGCCTTAACACCGCCTGTGTTGACAATTTTGTCGGCAAAGATGGCAAAGGCTCTCTTGGTGGAACCTGCCTAAATGTTGGCTGTATTCCTTCAAAAGCACTGCTTGAATCATCCGAGCATTATGCCCAGGTCAGCAGTGGCCTGGAGTCACACGGTATTAAAATCTCTGGCGTTAAGATGGACGTTCCAGCGATGATTCAGCGTAAAGATGAGATCGTTACTAGGTTGACTGGTGGGATTGCAGGGCTATTCAAGGCTAATAAAGTGACCAGCATTCATGGCCACGGAAAACTGCTTGATGGCAAACGTATTGAGGTAACATCAACAGAAAACTCGGAAGAGAAAGAGATCATCTCTGCTGAAAGCATCATACTTGCCGCTGGTTCAAGCTCTATTGATATCCCTTGTGCCGCTGTAGATGGTAAAAACATTGTCGATTCAACGGGTGCGCTAGATTTCGATAAAACACCGAAAAAGCTAGGTGTTATTGGCGCCGGTGTTATCGGTTTAGAATTAGGAAGCGTCTGGCAAAGACTTGGATCAGAAGTTGTCTTGCTTGAAGCTCAAGACGAATTCCTGCCGATGGCTGACCAAAAAGTGGCACGCGATGCTCAACGCCAGTTGACTAAGCAAGGGCTAGATATTCGTCTTGGTGCAAGAGTTACTGGCACTGAGAAAAAGGGCCGCAAGATTCACGTTGAGTATGAAGATAAAAGTGGCACACAGGCACTTGAACTCGATAAGCTGATCGTAGCCGTTGGCCGCCGCCCTAATACTGATAACCTTTTTGCGCCTGAAGCTGAGCTTCTTCTAGATGAAAGAGGTTTCATCGAGGTCGATAATTTCTGGCAAACAAACATCCCCGGAATCTATGCTGTTGGCGACCTGATTAGAGGCCCAATGCTTGCACACAAAGCCTCTGAAGAGGGTGTTGCTGTTGCAGAGGTGATCGCAGGAGAAGAGCCAGAGTTAAATTATGGTGTAATCCCAAGTGTTATCTACACTCACCCCGAAATAGCGTGGGTTGGCCAAACAGAGCAGCACCTCAAAGGTGCTGGTGAAAAGATTAAAGTCGGTACTTTCCCATTTGCTGCAAGCGGTCGTGCACAAGCATTAGGTGATACAGCTGGAATGGTTAAAATCATCTCAGATCAAGAAACTGATCAAATCTTAGGCGTACATATCATTGGCCCTCAAGCCTCGGAACTGATTGCAGAAGCGGTTCTTGCTATGGAGTACTCTGCCAGCACAGAAGATCTTGCACTAACCATCCATGCGCACCCAACGCTATCTGAAGCTATCCATGAAGCGGCGTTAGCTGTTGATAAACGCGCACTGCATATACCAAACTAAGTTAAAGCGATAACTTAACTGAAGGGGCGAACCGGCAAAAGTTCTATTTTTGTCTGTTCGCCCTTTTTAACATTCTCCTTCTGATTAAAAGGAAATTGACATGACCATAATCAAACAAGACGACCTTATACAAAGCGTTGCTGACGCGCTTCAGTTCATCTCCTACTACCATCCAAAAGACTATATAAAAGCGCTTGGTGAAGCCTACGAGCGTGAAGAGTCACCTGCTGCTAAAGATGCTATGGCTCAAATTCTAGTTAATTCAAGAATGTGTGCCGAAGATCAGCGCCCTATTTGCCAAGACACGGGACTAGTTGTCGTCTTCCTGAAAATTGGCATGAATGTTCAATGGGATTCAGAACTAAGCGTTGAAGAGATGGTTAATGAGGGTGTTCGGCAAGCCTATTTACACCCCGATAATGTTCTTAGAGCTTCCATCGTCAGTGACCCATTGGGTGCACGTAAAAATACTGGTGATAATACGCCGGCCGTTGTCCATATGTCGGTTGTTCCCGGTGATACGGTTGAAGTGCAAGTTGCGGCCAAAGGCGGTGGCTCTGAGAACAAATCAAAATTCGTTATGCTCAACCCGAGCGATAGTATCGTTGATTGGGTTCTTAAGACCGTCCCAACAATGGGTGCCGGTTGGTGCCCACCGGGTATGCTCGGCATAGGCATTGGTGGTAGCGCTGAAAAGGCCATGCTACTCGCTAAAGAGTCGCTGATGGAGCCGATCAATATTCATGAATTAATCGAACGTGGCCCTTCTAATCGTGCAGAAGAGATTCGCCTTGAACTGTTTGAAAAAGTAAATGCACTTGGAATTGGCGCTCAGGGGCTTGGTGGTCTAACAACAATTCTTGATCTTAAAATCAATGACGTACCAACCCACGCAGCCTCTTTGCCCGTTGCAATGATTCCTAACTGTGCCGCAACACGCCACGCACACTTTACACTTGATGGCACTGGCCCTGCGGACCTTGAACAACCTAAGCTTGAAGACTGGCCAGATATCACCTATGAAGTTGCTGAAGGCACTAAACGAGTCAACCTAGATACAGTGACTCAAGAAGAGATGGAGGGCTGGAAACCAGGTGACCGCCTACTCTTAAGCGGCCATATGCTTACAGGACGTGATGCGGCACATAAAAAACTAGTCGACATGATGGATAAAGGCGAGCCTTTACCTGAAGGGGTTAGTTTCGAAGGGCGTTTTATTTACTATGTTGGCCCTGTTGATCCAGTTCGCGATGAAGTCGTTGGCCCTGCAGGCCCTACAACCGCAACTCGGATGGATAAGTTCACCGAAACAATGCTCGCTAAGACTGGACTGATGGGAATGATTGGAAAGGCTGAGCGTGGTCCTGTCGCAATTAAATCGATCAAGGACCATAAATCTGTTTACCTAATTGCTGTCGGCGGAGCAGCTTACCTTGTCTCAAAAGCTATTCGTAGTTCTAAAATGATTGCTTTCGAAGAGCTCGGAATGGAAGCTATTCGCGAATTTGAAATTGAAGATATGCCGGTCATTGTTGCGGTCGACCACACAGGGGATTCCGTTCATAAAACGGGCCCTCGTGAATGGCAGCAAAAAATTGGTAAGATTCCAGTCGTTGCAGAATAAGCCAACCACAAAAAAGCCGGGGATCCCCCGGCTTTTTTAGAATCAAATTTCTCTTACGTAATAACTGACAAATGGTAATGGAAGTTGGCTTCCAAAGTTTTCAGCTATTCAACATAAACCTCTTCAATCTGATCAACCCGATGAAACCCTCTAGGCAATAATTTACCTCGTTTTGCTCGACTTCCCGTATAAAGATCAATTTCTGCAGGTTTTAAGACAAGGTGGCGCTTTCCTGAGTAGATCTTAAGACTAGCACCTTCTCGAATCACCACAATTGCAGCAAGCATCTCTTCTCTTGCTTTTAATTTTACCGGTGGAATCTGAATTAATTTATTACCTTTACCTTTGCTCAGCTCTGGTAAATCAGCTGTTGGAAAAAAGAGCAAATGGCCGCTTGTTGTTACAGCTGCGACCTTGCCACCCTCTTCTGGCACCGGAGCAGGCAGCATGACTTTGGCTTTTTCAGGTAAAGAAAGCAAAGCCTTTCCTGCTCTATTTTTGCTGGAAAGCGTTGCAAGGGCGGTTATAAATCCATACCCCGCATCCGATGCGAACAGATATCTCTGTCCGCTTTCGCCAGCAATAATAGATTGAAAGAGGCTACCTGCAGCCGGTTTTAATCGGCCCGTTAACGGTTCGCCTTGTCCTCTAGCCGATGGTAAATCATGTGCAGGGAGTGAGTAGCAACGGCCAGTCGAGTCCAATATATAAACCGGCTGGCTAGTTCGCCCCAAAGCCGATGATAGGTACTGATCACCTGATTTATAGGTTAATGACAAAGGATCAATATCGTGCCCTTTTGCGGCTCGTATCCAGCCTTTATCTGAAAGGACTATGGTAATCGGTTCGTTGGCAATCAAGGCACTGGCATCCATCGCCTGCGCAGCTGTCCTCACAACTATTGGTGAGCGTCTCGCATCTCCATATTTCTCAGCATCTGCCTGTATCTCTTTTCGGACAAGTGTCCTTAAGCGCTGCTTGGAGCCCAATATTTTTTCAAGCTTATCTCGCTCTTTTTCCAAATCACTTTGCTCTCCTCGAATTTTCATCTCTTCAAGGCGTGCAAGGTGGCGAAGCTTTAGATCTAAAATCGCTTCGGCCTGCCGTTCAGAGAGTGCAAAGCGCTCGATCAAAACCGGTTTTGGTTCATCATTCTCACGAATAATGGCAATCACTTCATCAATATTCAAAAAAGCAATCATAAGGCCATCAAGAATATGCAGCCGGTCGAGAACCTTGTCTAATCTAAACTGCAGCCTTCTTCGAACCGTCTCAATCCTAAACTGTAGCCACTCAAGTAGAATCTTACGAAGCCCTTTCACCTGTGGCTTGCCATCGAGGCCAATCATATTTAGATTAACTCGGTAGGTTTTTTCCAAATCGGTTGTGGCAAATAGATGGAACATCACCATATCGATGTCGACCCGGTTTGAACGGGGAATAATCACCAGACGGATAGGATTTTCATGGTCAGACTCATCACGTAAATCCTCAACCATAGGGAGTTTTTTTGCCCGCATCTGGGTCGCAATTTGCTCCATAATCGATGCACCGGATACTTGATGAGGCAGCGCAGTGACCACCACATTTCCATCTTCCATCTCAAAACGGGCTCGCTGGCGGATTGAACCACGCCCCGTTTCATACATCGAAACAATCTCAGCTCGCGGGGTAATAATTTCCGCTTCAGTCGGGTAGTCGGGCCCTTTGATATGTTCAAGCAGTTCACTGAGTTCAGCTTTTGGCTCCTCTAGTAGCCGAATACAGGCGCTGGCAATTTCACTTAGATTATGTGGTGGTATATCGGTCGACATACCAACAGCGATTCCTGTGACACCATTTAACAAAACATTCGGTAGACGGGCAGGCAGTAGAACCGGCTCATTCATTGTGCCATCAAAGTTTGGCGACCATTCAACCGTCCCCTGCCCTAACTCCGACAGCAGTGTTTGTGCATAAGGTGTCAGGCGCGCTTCTGTATAGCGCATCGCAGCGAAAGATTTTGGATCATCCGATGAGCCCCAATTACCTTGTCCATCGATTAATGGATAGCGATAAGAAAAGGGCTGGGCCATCAAAACCATCGCCTCATAACAGGCGCTATCACCGTGTGGGTGGTATTTACCCAACACATCACCAACGGTTCGAGCTGATTTTTTGTGCTTGGAAAGTGCGCTTAAGCCGAGCTCTGACATCGCATAAACAATCCTGCGCTGAACCGGTTTTAAACCATCGGCAACATTTGGCAGCGCCCGATCTAAAATGACATACATGGAGTAATCCAGATACGCACTTTCGGTATATTCTTTTAAAGGGAGTTGTTCACTGCCTTCAACACTTTGAAGCTCTGTCATAATTTCTAGTTAAAATAAATAAACCGATAAGTTTGGGAAATTCACTCTTCGCTGCTTTCAGCTTTTATCCAATCTAAATAACCGCTAAAACCACCCTCTATTGGTAACAGGATGATTTCTGGACATTCATATGAATGTTTTTCGAGAATCTTCCGCTCTAGTTCTGCATAGCGAGATTCCATGGTTTTAATCAATAACTGTTTTTCCTGAGACCGATTAACAGCCTCATCCCACCAATAGTGGCTCTGCACAGACAATATCTGTACACAGGCAGCCAATCTATTTTTAATCAGTTCTGATGCAAGAAAGTCAGCCTCCTCTGCCGAAGCACAGGTGGTAATAACAACACATGGACTGTTTTTCTCACCCATAGAGTTGGTTAGTTCTGCGACAAACCTTGCAGAAAAAGTTGTGCCTGCCCCGCTGCAATCTCTTCAATCGTTAACCCTTCTGGGCGATACCACTCAGTGGCCCAATTCATACCACCAAAAAGTGTTAACCGTAACAAACCAATGTTCACATGATCCGCTATAGCACCCTCTTGCTTTCCATTTTCCAAAATATTGCGCCATATCTCTTCATAACGATCACGGACGGGCATAGACTCTTCTCGTACCCGTTCAGGCACTTGCCCATAGTTTCGTATATTGGTTGAGGCGTAGTCTCCACTCTCTAAAATAGCTTTTAGATGCCCTACCATTGCCGCCTCTAATTGTTGACTAAAGCCTGCACCTTCTGGCAAACAGGCGATCTGGTGTTTAACTGACTCCGCAATCCCTTCGATACCAATATTTAAAATCTCAAGCATCAATGCCTCTTTAGAATCAAAATGATAATAGAGGCTACCAGCCTTCATATTCGCAGCAGCCGCAATCTCACGAAGTGGTGTCGCATTGTAGCCCCGGGAGCTAAACAGAGCTGCGGCCACATCCAAAATCATTTTCCGTGTTAGCTGAGACTTTTTAAGCGGTTTAGCGCTACTTTCCTGATTCAATTTTGATCCACTCTTTCATTTAGGTGATAACCGTTCATTTTACACCCTGATTAAACAACAGCCAGATTACCTTTACCTTCCAGCCAGCTACGACGATCTGCTGCCCTTTTTTTAGCCAATAAAAGGTCAAGAATTTCTGATGTATTATCACCATGTTCAATAGTTAATTGAATCAACCTACGGGTATCTGGATTCATGGTTGTTTCACGTAGTTGTGAGGGATTCATCTCTCCCAGTCCCTTGAACCGCTGGACACCAATTTTGCCTTTAATTTTTTCTGCCGCAATACGGTCTAAAGTCCCCTGTTTTTCCGCATCATCCAATGCATAAAAGACCTTTTTACCCACATCAATCCGGTAAAGTGGCGGCATTGCCACATAAACATGACCTTCCATCACAAGCTTTCGAAAGTGGCGGACAAATAGTGCGCACAGCAGCGTTGCAATATGCAATCCATCCGAATCGGCATCCGCCAGGATACAAATTTTCCCGTAACGAAGATTTGTAAGATCATCAGCCCCCGGTTCAATCCCTAAAGCAACAGCAATATCATGCACCTCTTGTGAGGCCATCACCTGAGTTGAATCCACTTCCCATGTATTTAGGATTTTACCTCTAAGCGGCATAATCGCCTGAAATTCTCTCTCTCTCGCCTGTTTAGCCGATCCACCAGCAGAATCACCTTCCACCAAAAAGAGTTCTGATCGGGAAATATCTTGCCCTGAACAGTCGGCCAACTTACCAGGTAATGCAGGGCCACTTGTTATCTTTTTTCTGACCACTTTTTTGCCCGAGCGCAGTCTTTTTTGGGCACTAAAGATCGCCAGCTCAGCAATTTTCTCACCCCAAGATGGGTTCTGGTTTAGCCAAAGACTGAAAGCATCCTTTACGACACCTGAGATAAAAGAGACACACTCCCTTGAACTCAAGCGCTCTTTTGTCTGTCCCGAAAATTGCGGCTCTTCCAATTTAAGAGAAAGAACATAATTGCACCGCTCCCAAACATCTTCCGGAGTGATTTTTACACCTCTGGGCAACAGGTTCTGAAACTCGCAAAATTCGCGAATCGCCTCTGTCAAGCCAGCTCTTAGACCATTAACATGCGTGCCACCTTGCGCTGTCGGCACAAGATTCACATAACTCTCTGCCGTCGACTCACCACCCTCTGGAAGCCAACAAACGGCCCATTCGACAGCCTCATGATTACTTACTGACTTCCCCATAAATGGAGACTCAGGCAGCATTTCATTATCCCCAACCTGATCAACCAGGTATTCTTTTAGGCCATCTGCATAACACCACTCACTCTTCTCATTACCTACCTCATCCTCCAAACTTACTCGCAGTCCTGGGCACAAAACAGCTTTAGCTCTAAGAATATGTTTTAATTTTGGAATAGACACTTTACTCGAATCAAAGTACTGGCTATCCGGCCAAAACCGTATGATCGTGCCGGTATTCTGTTTACCAACCGATCCTGTCTCTTCGAGTGAAGTTACTTTTTCACCATCTGCAAAGGACATTTCATAAACCTTGCCATGCCTTTTAACCTCAACTTCCAAACGATTTGAGAGTGCATTAACAACGGAAACCCCCACTCCATGAAGCCCACCTGAAAAGCGGTAGTTTTCATTCGAGAATTTACCACCCGCATGAAGTTGAGTAAGAATGACCTCTACACCGGGTATTCCCTGATCTGGGTGAATATCAACAGGCATCCCTCGCCCATCATCCTTTACCTCAATCCCACCATCTTTGAATAGACGCACCGAGATTTTGCGAACAAAACCGGCCATCGCCTCGTCTACACTATTATCAATTACCTCTTGAGCAAGGTGATTCGGGCGTACCGTATCGGTGTACATCCCAGGTCTTTTCCGAACAGGATCCAGTCCACTCAGAACCTCAATTGAGGAAGCATCGTATTGATCAGCCATCTATTTACATTAGTTTTAAAGCCAGTGTGAAGGCTAATCATTCCTCAACGCTCAAGCAACCTCTATCTTCCTATAAATAGAGGATTATTTAATTTTTCTGATCTTTGGCCGATAGAGAGGCAAAGAGAATAGGTTTGGAGAGAGCACATGGGAATTGAAGCGTTTGGTCACACCGTAAGCAGCTTGGCAAAAGAGCCAAATAAAGGTATATCCGGGCCATTTGGTCAAGAGATCTCATCACTTGCTCACGCAGCTAAAAGTGAGCGCACAGAAAGCACAACCGTTTCTCTAAAGCAGGCAACTGATACTGCAATTCTTAAGGCCTCTCTTGAGGTCAACCTAAACAGTGGAAATCAACCAATGGTGCTGCTGTTTAAAGCGGCTATTGAAGGTATCAATGAGGCACTAGAAGAAACACTCGGTGCTAATGCGATACAAACTGCCTATGAATCCGGCGTTGATGTCAGCCCAGAGGCAACCGCGGAGCGCATCGTTTCTATGAGCACAGCTTTTTTTGAATCATTTCAAGAACAACATCCTGAGCTGGGAGAGGATGAGGCGCTTAAATCTTTTATCTCGGTTATTGGTGGTGGGATTGATCAAGGATTTGAAGATGCGCGTAAAATTCTAGAAGGGCTCCAGGTGTTAAATGGTCAAATTGCGGAAAATATTGATAAAACTTACCTTATTGCCCAAGAGGGCTTAAAAGAATTCTCAACTCACCCTGAAATAATCTAAATCTTCTTGCCCCCAATTTCCTGCTCGAAACAGGTTGACGAAAATGATCACAATCGATACTTTCTCCTCATCTAAACGGGGAAGAGACGATGTCAGGCAAGACAAAACGTGAAACAGGCAAAGATTCCATATTAGCAATCAGCATATCTATTATGCTTGTTTTTGCTGGCTTCTGGGCAGCATTTCAATTTGTCGAACCGGCACCTCCAAGGCTCATAACAATTAGCTCAGGCAGTCCTGAAGGAGCCTATTTTAAGTACGCTAACCAGTATAAAGAGCTACTCACAAAGAATGGCATTGAACTTAAAATCCTAACCTCTGCTGGGTCGAGTGAAAATATCCAGCGACTGCTCAACAATGAAGCAGACTTAGCGTTCGTCCAAGGAGGAGTCAGTGAGAAAAATAGTGAGGGCAAGCTTCTCTCTTTAGGCAGCCTTTACTACGAACCGATATGGCTATTCCATCGCCAATCTATGCCATTGAGCAAGCTAACCGAACTGGCTGCAAAGAAAGTCGCGATTGGACCAGAGGGGAGCGGAACACGCACCGTTGCGTTACGCCTTTTAAAAAAGAATGGCATTAATGATAAAACCGCCCAGTTACTCCCCACAACTGGGCAAGAAAGTGCTTCAGCCCTAATTAATGGAGAGGTTGATGCACTTTTTATGGTCGCATCACCCGATTCACACATTATTCAGAATCTACTTAATAATCCACAAGTTCGACTCATGAGTTTTCAGCGCGCTGAAGCCTATTCTCGCCTCAGCTCCTTTCTCTCTCCTGTTCAATTGCCGCAAGGAATTGTCGACCTAAAGCAGAATATCCCTGATCAAAATGTGACGTTACTGGTGCCAACCGCCAACTTGGCTGTTCAGAAAGATTTCCATCCAGCTCTCTCCGTACTACTTCTTCAGGCAGCCAAAAAAATCCATCATGATGCAACATTCTTTTCCACAAAAGGAGAATTCCCAAACAGACTTGGATTAGAGTTCCCTTTAAGTGATGTCGCAGAACGCTACTACAAAAATGGCCCTCCTTTTTTAATGCGTTTCCTCCCATTTTGGGCAGCTATTATGATTGATCGCATGGTTGTCATGCTCATCCCACTAATCGCTTTACTCTTTCCTCTATTCAAAATTATGCCGCCTCTATATCGCTGGCGGGTGCGCTCTAAAATCTATCGTTGGTATCGTGAACTGCAGGTGGTTGATGATTCTGTTCACGGCCAACTATTAACCGCAGCCCAAAAGCAGAAGTCCATAAAAGAGCTTGCTAGAATTGAAAATGAGGTTAACAAAGTAAAAACCCCATTATCCTATGCCGATCAAGTTTATAACCTGCTTCTTCATATCGATTTAGTGAGAAAAAAAGTCAATACAATCAAGCAAGCTAATTGACCTTAACAGCACAGCGAGCTACCTTAGCAGCCTTTATATGATTTTAGCTAAGACAAGCAATGCCAAGAAAAAAAAGCAGCCCAAACTTTGAAAAATCTCTCGATGAACTCGAAAAAATTGTTGCTGAACTAGAAGATGGTGACGGCTCCCTTGAAGAGTCTCTTAAGTCCTTCGAGAAAGGCATCGAATTAACACGAGCCTGCCAAAAAGCACTCAAAGAGGCTGAACAAAAAGTTCAGATTCTGATAGAGAATGGGGGAGAGGAAAAGTTTGAGCCATTCAATGAAACATAAAGCCGTATCCTTGGCCGTTTTTATGCAAACAGGCCAAAAACGCGTCGAACATGCTCTAGATTTTCACCTTCCTGCTGAGAAAATGCTACCTCAAAAGCTTCACGAGGCAATGCGCTATTCAACTTTGAACGGGGGAAAAAGGCTTCGGGCAATTCTCGTTTACGCTACAGGACAAGCACTTTCAATTGAACCAGAAAAACTTGATATTGCCGCTTGCGCTGTAGAGCTTATACACGCCTATTCACTTGTTCATGATGACTTGCCCGCAATGGACAATGATGAACTGCGCCGTGGAAAACCAACCTGCCATATTGCATTCGATGAGGCGACAGCCGTTCTTGCAGGAGATGCACTTCAGACACTTGCTTTTCACCTGCTATGCAGACCACAAACCGATTTAGGGTCAGACCGCGCTCTTAGAATGCTGGAAACACTTGCGCATGCCTCTGGCTCGTATGGAATGGCTGGCGGCCAAGCGATTGATCTAGAGTCAACAGGACAAAAACTAACACTTCCTGAGCTGGAAAATATGCACATACACAAAACCGGAGCCCTCATTCACGCTTCGGTCAAACTTGCTGCACTATTGCACCCCGATCTTAATCCCTCTATTGAAAAAAATCTGGACCACTACGCTAAATGCATTGGGCTCGCTTTTCAGATCCAAGACGATATCCTCGACGAAGAGAGCAATACTGCCACTCTGGGTAAAACCGGTGGAAAAGATCGCGCCAACAACAAAGCTACCTACCCCTCTTTACTCGGACTGAAAGGTGCCAAAGAGAAAGCTCAAGCTCTGCATGAAGAGGCGATTAAAAGCCTTGAGCTGCTCGGAGATAAAGCCGATATGCTCAGATCACTTTCAGATTTCGTCATCCATCGTCATCATTAGGTTGCATCCAAAGCCTCAGAATCAGATAATTGACGTTTCGTGCGGCTTTTCTGGAAAAGGGCTGTTTTTATTGCGTTAAAGCACCATAAACGCAAACACTTGGGGTTTATCTTTAGAAAAATAGCGAATGGCTGAACAATACCCTCTACTCGATTTAATCAACTATCCTCATGAGCTGCGAGAACTGCCTCGGGAAAACCTGACACAGCTTGCAAATGAACTCAGAGCGTTTTTGATCGAAAGCGTTAGCCAATCCGGAGGCCATTTTTCAGCTGGTCTCGGAACCGTTGAATTAACTGTTGCCCTCCACTCTGTTTTTAATACCCCGCAAGACAAGTTAATTTGGGATGTCGGGCATCAAGCTTACCCACATAAAATCCTGACTGGCAGAAAAGATTCTATCCAAACAATCCGAAGAAGGGATGGCATTTCAGCTTTCCCTAAACGCTCTGAGAGTGAATACGATTGCTTTGGCGTGGGGCATTCGAGCACCTCCATTAGCGCAGCGCTCGGAATGGCCATCGCAGCAAAACTAGATAACAGCGAAGACAGAATGGTCGCCATCATTGGCGATGGAGGCATGACCGGCGGGATGGCTTTTGAAGCACTTAATCATGCAGGTGCGATTGATGCCAACATTCTCGTTATCCTAAATGATAACGATATGTCTATTTCCCCTAATGTTGGGGCAATGAGCAACTACCTTGCAAAAATTCTATCCAGCAAACTCTACTCCGACATGAAACGGGGTAGCAAAAAAGTGCTGGGTGCCGTACCACCCGTCTGGGAACTTGCAAAAAGAACCGAAGAGCACCTTAAAGGGATGATTGTGCCAGGTGTACTCTTTGAAGAGCTTGGCTTCAATTACATCGGACCACTTGATGGTCACGACATGGATGCGCTCGTTTCAACTCTGCAAAACATTCAAAAACTCGAAGGGCCACAGTTTCTCCATATCGTCACTCAAAAAGGCAAGGGTTACCTACCGGCCGAAAATGACCCCACGGCATATCATGGTGTCTCCTCTTTTGACCCCGAACTGGATGAGCTCCCAAAATCTGAGCCAACTAAACCCACTTACACACAGGTCTTTGGTCAGTGGCTTTGTGATATGGCAGAGGTTGAACCAAAATTGCTTGGCATTACTCCAGCTATGCGTGAGGGATCAGGACTTTTCGATTTTTCACAAAAGTTTCCAGAGCGCTATTTTGATGTTGGCATTGCCGAACAACATGCTGTCACCTTAGCTGCCGGCATGGCATGCCAGGATTACAAACCTGTTGTCGCAATCTATTCCACTTTTTTACAACGAGCTTACGACCAGCTCATTCATGATGTCTCCATTCAGAATCTACCCGTTTTGTTCGCAATTGATCGTGCAGGCATAGTCGGCCCTGACGGCCCAACTCATGCGGGAATTTTTGATTACAGCTTTATGCGCTGCCTCCCTAATATGGTTCTCATGGCGCCTTCAGATGAGAATGAATGCAGACAAATGCTCTATACCGGATTTCTATGTGATGGCCCTGCTGCAGTTAGATACCCCCGTGGATTTGGCCCAGGAGTGAAAGTCAGTAGTGAAATGACCGCCCTACCCATTGGTAAAGGCAGAATCGTTCGTGAAGGCAAAAAATTTGCCATCTTGGCTTTTGGCTGCATGGTTGGAGAAGCTACAGATGTGGCAGAAAGACTGAATGCAACCTTAGTGGATATGCGTTTTGTAAAGCCTATCGATGAAGCCCTCATCAAACAGATGAGCGATCAACATCAATTTATTATTACTATTGAAGAAAACAGCACAATGGCTGGCGCAGGAAGCGCTGTTAATGAATACCTCCTTCAACAACAAATTTCTCTACCCGTTCTAAATATCGGCCTTCCTGATGAATACCCTATTCAAGGTAGCCGCGAAGAGGTTTTCATAGATTGCCAACTTGATAGTGCCAGTATTGAGGCGCGTATCAAACAATTCTCCTCCAGTATTACGTCTGGAAAAAAACAGACCCGCCTAGTATCCTAGTAAATTAGTCTGAATTTAAATCTACTACTAAAGAAATAGCTATCCCGCCTAATGGAAGACGTACAAAATAGACTCGACACCCGAAAAATTGATATCAATAAAGTTGGCATCAAAGATATTCGACACCCAATAAGCATCCAGAACCAAGATGGAACGGTCCAGCACACTATTGGTCAGTTCAATATGTACGTTGACCTTCCTCACGACCAGAAAGGCACACATATGTCGCGGTTTGTTGCTCTTCTAAATGAGGAGTTCAACCTTCTAGATACACGCACGTTTGGCGAAATAATCGCTGGAATGACAAGGCGGCTTGAAGAGGAAACGGGGTACATCGAAGTAAGCTTTCCTTTCTTCCTTCGCAAAAAGGCCCCAGTAAGTGGCGTTGAAAGCACGCTTGATTACGAGGTTTCGCTTAAAGGACGCTGGCAGAAAGGTAAAGCAGAGATACTCACAACCGTAGTCATCCCTGTCACCAGCCTCTGCCCTTGCTCCAAAAAAATCTCCGATTATGGTGCCCATAATCAACGCTCTCATGTCACACTTTCCGTACTGAGCAGCCCCCATGTCTGGATTGAGGAGTTGATTTCTTTGGCCGAAAAAGAGGCCTCCAGCGAGATTTTCGCCCTCCTTAAAAGGCCAGACGAAAAACAGATAACTGAACAAGCTTACGACAACCCGAAGTTTGTCGAAGATATTGTCAGAGATATCGCTAATGACTTAAATAATGATGACCGGATTCAATATTACAAGGTTGAAACAGAGAACTTTGAATCCATTCATAACCACTCAGCTTATGCTTTGATTGAGCAAGATAAACGTAAGCAGTAAAGCGTTTGCACCAGAATGGACTGCTTCCCCCCTGTACCAGAAGATTATTCTATTTTTGCACCAAAACAGTCCTATAAATCGACTATAATGTCGAGTACAGAATTCTAGTATTTTATTTTTCAGGAGTAATTACAAATGGCAAAAGAGATTGACCTCAGCCAATACGGTATCACAGGTGTTAGCGATGTTCTTCACAACCCCTCTTACGAGCAACTTTTTGAAGAAGAGACACGTGATGGACTCAATGGATACGAGAAGGGAACCGTCACAAACCTTGATGCTGTTACCGTAGATACCGGTATCTTTACTGGCCGCTCTCCTAAAGACAAATACTTTGTAAAAGACGATGTTACGCGTGACACAATCTGGTGGTCTGACCAAGGAGAAAATGACAACAAACCCGTCACACCAGAAATCTGGGATCACCTAAAAGGGATTGTTTGCAAACAGCTATCCAATAAACGGCTTTTCATTGTTGATACATACTGCGGTGCAGATGAGGCAACCCGACTAAAAGTTCGTTTTATCACAGAGGTGGCATGGCAAGCCCACTTTGTTAAAAATATGTTTATCCGCCCCTCTGAAGAAGAGCTTGAAAACTATGAGCCTGACTTTATCGTCATGAATGGCTCCAAAACAAGCAACCCAGATTGGAAAGAGCAAGGTCTGAATTCTGAAAACTTTGTCGTATTCAACATGACCGAAAAAGTGCAGCTTATCGGTGGCACTTGGTACGGTGGTGAAATGAAGAAAGGTATGTTCTCAATCATGAACTACCTACTTCCTCTCCAAGGGATGCCATCTATGCACTGTTCTGCCAACGTTGGCAAAGAAGGTGATGTAGCAATTTTCTTCGGCCTATCAGGCACGGGAAAAACAACGCTATCTACCGACCCTAAACGGGCACTAATCGGTGATGACGAGCACGGCTGGGATGATAACGGCATCTTCAACTTCGAAGGCGGCTGCTATGCAAAAGTAATCGACCTCAGCAAAGAGCACGAGCCAGATATCTTCAACGCTATCAAACGTGGTGCTCTTTTAGAAAATGTTGTTACCGATGCTGAAGGAAATATTGATTTTTCAGATAATTCTAAAACTGAAAATACTCGAGTTTCTTACCCTATTCACCATATTGATAACATTGTAAAACCCATTTCTAAAGCCGGCCATGCTAACAAGGTTATCTTTCTAACAGCAGATGCATTTGGTGTTTTACCACCCGTCTCAAAATTGACACCTGCACAAACCGAGTACTATTTCCTCTCTGGATTTACTGCCAAGCTAGCAGGAACAGAGCGCGGCATCACAGAACCCACACCAACCTTCTCTGCCTGCTTTGGCAAGGCATTCCTAAGCCTCCACCCAACAAAGTACGGTGAAGAGCTCGTCAAGCGGATGAAAGCCTCTAATGCGACCGCTTACCTCGTTAATACGGGTTGGAACGGAACAGGTAAACGAATCTCTATTAAGGACACACGCGGCATTATCGATGCAATCCTTGATGGCTCCATCGAGAAAAGTGAAACGCAGCAGCTTCCCTATTTTGATCTTGCTGTACCCACTTCATTACCTGGTGTTCACGATAACATCTTAGATCCACGCGATACTTATGCGGATGCTGCCGACTGGCAGAATAAAGCCGAAGGACTTGCTAAGCGCTTTGTCGACAACTTTGTTCAATATACTGACAATGAAGAAGGAAAAGCCCTTGTGGCAGCTGGGCCTCAGCTCGATTAAAAACGGTATAGCCCAGCAATAAAAGCCTGTTTTCAGCAAGCCAATGCAATAGGCGGCTGCCGATTTAGGTGGGTTTTTTACAACGCCCCCAGTGTACCAATCGATTATTGGCATACTGGGGGTTTTTAATATCAAAGAATAAATCTTTCGGTAAATCTGGGAACAAATTATTGCCACCCTATCAGCTTTAATACCTTCCCTGCCCCCTCCTTTTGGTTCACTTATATTCTCTGCTTCCAGCGCCTTCAAAATCCCATCTGCATACACCACCATTTTTATCGCCACTAGCAAAGCTATGCTATACACTCAAGCTAACCTCAAGCATAAAGTTTAAAGGTACTGCGCTTGTCATATCCCCCTTAAAAGGAAAGGGAATCTGATCCTAAGAGCATCTCGATTTTTTTCAGAAAACAGCCATTGACGATATAATTCAGGCTATTCTTTTTCAATAAACACAAATCTGTCAAAGAAAATAAAGTTCGTCTATTCGACTTGATTACAGATCGTTGGCTGAATCGCTTTAGCGCGAATATTTTGGCCGAACCTAAATCTATTACCCAGTGGCCTACCCTTCAATCACAGCAAACTCATACTGGTCAGTGGATTAAGCGGGAACAACAGCACTCATTATTTAGTAAAGAGGCATTAATAAAGCTCGAACATGCTCATGAAGAGGCCCACATCATCGCTCAAACCCTACTACTCAAATATCAAAGTGGTGAAATTGATACTGCTCGTGAAGGCCCACGAGAATTACAGTCAGCCTTTGATAAAATGAGAGCAGTGTTGGAGGCTATGTAATTAAGCTTTAACCTAAACCTACGGAATTTCTAGTGCGCTTTATAAAATGTCTTGCTCACTAACATAGCCAGCTAAAGTCAAATCTTCTTAGCTTAACAAACTATTTCATAAGGCACAGGAACAGCAGCCTTTATAGGTTAACTCCTGCTATGCCCCCCCCCAATACCACCTAGGCTAAAAAAACCAGACACAAAAAAAGCCATGCATTAAATGCATGGCTTTTTATTCGAACCGGAATAAACGCTACCGGTTAAACAAATACTCTACTTAGAATAGGTGCTTAACGCCATCACGCTCTTCATTAAGTTCAGTTTCAGTCGCGTCCATTCTAGCTTGGCTGAATTCATTGATTTCAACACCTTGAACGATTGTGTAATCACCGTCTTTACAAACGACAGGGAAAGAATAGATGATTCCCTCTGAAACACCATAGCTTCCATCGCTAGGAACAGCCATGCTGGTCCAATCACCCTCTGGAGTCCCTAGAGCCCAGTCACGCATGTGATCAATTGCAGAACTTGCTGCTGAAGCCGCGCTAGACGCGCCACGTGCTTTAATAATCGCTGCACCACGCTGTTGAACAGTAGGAATAAAGTTATCTGCATACCAGCCATCATCAACCAATGAAAGTGCCGCTTGGCCTTTAACCGTCGCTTGGTGCAAATCTGGATACTGAGTTGCTGAGTGGTTACCCCAGATGATCATGTTTTTGATATCTGTAGTTTGAGTTCCACATTTTTCTGCTAGCTGACTTAGCGCACGGTTATGATCAAGGCGTGTCATTGCAGTAAAATTTCTTGGATCAAGATCCGGTGCATTTTTCATTGCAATAAGCGCGTTAGTGTTTGCAGGATTTCCTACAACAAGAACTTTGACATCTTTCTTAGCAACATCGTTTAATGCTTTACCTTGCACAGAGAAAATCTCCGCGTTGGCTTCAAGCAGATCTTTACGCTCCATTCCTGGACCACGAGGGCGCGCACCCACTAGAAAAGCATAATCGATATCTTTAAATGCAACTGTTGGGTCATCAGACATAACAATCCCTTCTAGAAGAGGGAATGCACAATCATTCAACTCCATTGCAACACCTTCTAACGCACCCAGTGCTGGTGTAATTTCTAAAAGGTGAAGCACAATAGGCTGCTCTTTACCTAAAAAATCACCTGAAGCGATTCTAAACAGAAGTGAGTAGCTGATCTGTCCAGCAGCGCCAGTCACTGCAACATGTACGGGTGTAGTCATTATAAATCTCCTGCATTTAAAGAATTAAATTAGCGATTTGCCAAAAGCTTTTTAAGGTCGTAACGATATATAAAACTTGGCAACGCAAATACCAAAAACAAACAAAAATTAATTACAAAAAACTCCCAATCTTGTTCAGAGCCTGTTCCCATAAATCGCTGCTCCAAACCCAAGCCAATAAAGCCCGTTACAAAATAAAGAACAAACCATTCTACCCAGCGAAACCAACTTGATTTTCGCCTACTGGCCGGCTTTACCAGCATAAAGTAACGATCACTCATCCATGGCATATTAGCCGCTGCAATCGAAAAAACAATAAAAAGCGTGATCACAAATGAGCTATCCAAAATCCGAGTCCCCATACCTAATACAATAGCTAAAGAGACCCATTTTACTTATCTCAAACATGATCTCACTCATTCAAATAGTTAAGCTCTCAGTCTAAAACTAAATGTTGGGCATCGTCATCAGACAATACCTGTGATTGGTGCCGATGGCCGGACTTGAACCGGCACGACTTTCGCCACTACCCCCTCAAGATAGCGTGTCTACCAATTCCACCACATCGGCAATTCATAAATTGGTCTAAATAAGCGGGTGCATCTTAACAGAAACACCTCAACAAAAGTACCAACTGGCAGCTAAATTTACTCAGGTATCTTATCTTCTGCTAAAACAGGAATATCAGAGTCATTTGTTGTCTGTTTAACAAACCCACCTGGAGCCGTAGGCAAATCACTTGGTGACTCTATTACCTGCTCTGAAGTCACTCCATCCATGATATCTACTGGGGCATCCTGCCTTCCTGATAACCAAGCAAGCGCTAAGCTTGTTGAGAAAAATATAACCGCAAATAACGCTGTTGTACGAGAAAGAAAATTTCCTGCCCCCTGCGAACCAAAGACAGTCCCTGAGGCTGACGCACCTGCACCAAATGCGGCACCAGCATCAGCACCTTTACCTTGCTGCATTAGAACCAAACCGATGATTCCTGCAGTTGCAACAACGTGAACGATCAATAAAATCTGAAACATAGTTATCCAATTACTTCTGTAGAATTATAAATAGCCAAAAATGATTCGGCATCCAATGATGCACCTCCGATGAGGCCACCATCTATATCTGGCATTGAAAACAGCTCCTTAGCATTATCAGGCTTTACACTGCCGCCATATAAAACAGGAACTTTTTCTGCAAGTAACTGACTTTTCTCCGCCAGCCTCTTGCGAATAAACTCATGAACCTCTTGCGCCTGCTCAGTGCTTGCTGTTTTCCCTGTACCTATCGCCCAAACAGGTTCATAAGCAATAACAGAAAGAGCCAATTCATTCGCATCACAGCAATCAAAAACCGCATCCAATTGCTCAGCAATCACCTTATAAGTGACCCCGTCTTCACGCTGTTCTAGCGTTTCACCAACACACAATACCGGCATCAACCGGTTTGATAGCGCCTGCCTGAACTTCCTAGCAACTAATTCGCTTGTTTCACCATGCAAAGTTCGGCGTTCAGAATGGCCTACCAAAGCCAAACCGCACCCACAATCAGCAACCATTGCAGCAGAAACCTCACCGGTGTATGCCCCTTCGCTATGCTCGGAAACATCTTGAGCGCCTAAAGCAATAGGGCTTCCTATCAACCGCTCACCCACTTGTGAAAGATAAACAGACGGCGTGCAAACGCCAATTCCAGAGCTGTTCTGACCATCCAAACCAGCAAGTAGACCATCAATTAAATGGCGATTGCTCTGGCTTGAGCCGTTCATTTTCCAATTACCAAGAACCCACTGCTTCCGCATCACAAATCAATCCCGGAAAAATCCCAGCATGTTAGCCATTATTAGAGAATAAAGCAATTTTACTGCAAATCGAAGCCAACCCAAATAGGCAACAAAAATACAGATTAGCGTAGCGCTAATTGACTCGCATTAGTGCCGGCCTGTTTAAGCCATCGAAACCTTAACAACTTCTGCCAACCGGTTAGCAATATCGTCGACAAGGACAACATCTTTCCCTTCCACCATCACCCGGATAAGTGGCTCTGTTCCTGAAGAGCGAAGCAGCACACGACCACTGCCATTTAATTCTTTTTCTGCCTCTTCTTTTGCCCGTAGAACTGCATCTATAGTTTCTGGGTCACGTTTTTCTGATACTCGCACATTAACCAAAGTCTGTGGGTATTTCGACATTCCAGATTTCAGTTCATGTAACGATTTCCCTGTTGTCCAAAGCTCTGCCAAAACCTGCAATGCGGCTACCACACCATCGCCAGTGGTCGTTCTATCCAGGCAGATAATATGGCCAGATCCTTCACCACCCAAAATACATTCATTCTGACCCATCATCTCCATAACGTAGCGATCACCAACACCCGCCCGTTTCAGGTCAAGATCAATTTCTGCCAGAGCATGTTCTAGCCCAAGATTACTCATTAAGGTTCCAACAACAGTGCCATTCATCTCTTTGTTATGAATGCGCGATTTAGCGATGATATAAAGCAGCTCATCGCCATCAACAACCTCTCCAAGATGGTCAACCATAATCAAGCGATCACCATCTCCATCTAGCGCAATACCAAAATCAGCGCTGTTCTTTAGAACCTCTTCTTTTAAGAGAGCCGGCTTGGTTGCTCCGCAGTTCTCATTAATATTAAGCCCATCTGGCTCAGTACCTACACGAAAAACTGTTGCGCCAATTTCCTCAAAAACGTGTGGCGCAATGTGGTAAGTCGAGCCATGAGCACAATCAACAACTATTTTCGTTCCAGAAAAGTCCATATGCGAAGGAATTGTGCTTTTACAAAACTCAATGTAACGGCCTGCCGCATCTTCCATACGTGTCGCCTTGCCTAGTTTTGCTGAATCAACCGTTGTCATCGGTTCATCCATCCACTTTTCAATTTCATGTTCAATCTCATCAGGCAACTTTGTCCCTTGAGATGAGAAAAACTTAATACCATTATCGTAATAAGGGTTGTGCGAAGCACTAATAACAATCCCAGCCTGCCCACGAAGGGTTCTTGTCAAATAGGCGATAGCTGGTGTCGGCATTGGGCCTAGCAGCAAGGTATTTACACCTGCAGCAGACAAACCGGCCTCAAGCGCCGATTCAAACATATATCCTGAAATTCGAGTGTCCTTACCGATTAAAACTGTACTTTTCCCCTCTTTTGCAAAAACTTGCCCAGCTGCCCAACCTAGCTTGAGCATAAAGTCGGGGGTAATTGGATACTGGCCAACCGCTCCCCGAATCCCATCTGTACCAAAATATTTCTTCATCTTTCCTTGCCTTAATAATTTCAATAAGTTGCTGCCATGTTCTAGCGACGCTCCGCCATTAGTGCAT
>Ga0209633_10000303_pt1 | contig 58160 bp, 55 predicted proteins | sample Cruoilmetagenom1_FD_187290 | JGI IMG/M metagenome (GOLD analysis project Ga0209633, IMG submission 187290) | Oil polluted marine microbial communities from Coal Oil Point, Santa Barbara, California, USA - Sample 1 (SPAdes) (version 2) | ecosystem: Environmental > Aquatic > Marine > Oil seeps ... | reverse complement strand
CTCCGCCGTCGCCCAGGCGATCGAGAGACCATCGAAGGTCGCGGTGCCGCGGCCGATCTCGTCCAACACCACCAACGAGCGCTCGCTCGCCTGGTTCAGGATTCCCGCCGTTTCGACCATCTCGACCATGAAGGTGGAGCGCCCGCCCGCGATATCGTCCGCCGCGCCAACCCGGCTGAACAGACGATCGACGATGCCGATATGGGCGCTGCGGGCAGGCACGAAGGATCCCATTTGCGCCAGCACCGCGATCAGCGCGTTTTGCCGCAGGAATGTCGACTTGCCGGCCATATTGGGGCCGGTGACGATCCAGAGCCGGCCGCGTGGAATATCCGCCTTGGGGGGAGCGCCGCCGCGCTCCCCAAGGTCGCAATCGTTCTCGACAAACGGCCCGTCATTCCCCTTGGCCAGCGCCTGCTCTACAACTGGATGGCGGCCACCCTCTATTTGGAAGGCTACGCTGGCATCGACCTTGGGCCTCACATAAAGCTGCTCTTCGGCGAGTTCCGCGAGGCCGGAATAATGGTCGAGTTGGGCCAACGCTAGCCCCACATCGCCCAGCGCGCCCTCTTGGCCTACCACTGCATCTTTGAGCCGGGCGAAGATCTCCATTTCTAGTGCGAGCGCACGGTCCGCGGCGGTCACGATCTTGGCCTCGGTCTCGCCGAGTTCCTGAGTCGTGAACCGTACCGCATTGGCGAGCGTTTGGCGGTGAATGAAAGCTTCGTTGAGGGGCGCTTCCATCATCGCCCCGGCATTGACCGCCGTCACTTCAACAAAGAATCCCAGCACGTTGTTGTGGCGCACTTTGAGCGACTTGATGCCGGTCTCATCCGCATATTTCGCCTGCAGGGCCGCCACCACCTTGCGGCTGTCATCGCGCAGTGCTCGGTGTTCATCGAGATCTTGGGCATATCCCGGCCTCACGAATCCGCCATCACGGCGGTTAAGCGGGAGCTCGCCGCCCAATGCCGCTTGCAGCTCCTCGAGTAGATCGGGCGCCGCAGCTCGCAGATTCTTGGCGATTTTCTCCAGTTCGCCCGGCAGCCCCATGGTCTTGGCTTGGGCCGCCAGGTCGCCCGCGCAGGCCGCCGCAACTTCAAGCCCAGCCCGGATTGCGCCGAGATCTCTGGGACCTCCGCGTCCAAGGGCAAGCCGGGCAAGCGCCCGCGCAATATCGGGCGCCGCCTTGATGTCACCGCGCAGCTTGGCGCGCAGCGCAGTCTCCTCGAGCAGGAAGCCGACTGCGTCGAGACGCGCGCCAATCGCCTTCTCGTCCATTAAGGGGCTCGCGAGGCTGGAGGCTAGTTCGCGCGCGCCCGCTCCCGTCAGCGTGCGGTCGACAGCGGCCAGCAGGCTGCCGCGGCGCTCGCCGCGGATCGAGCGGATGATCTCCAGATTAGCTCTCGTCGCCGCGTCGATCACCAGAACGCTTTGCGGGCCCGATCTTGTTGGCGGGCGCAAATGGGGACGACGCCCCACTTGGGTGATTTCCACATATCCGAGCAGGGCGGCGATGGCCGCGAGCTCAGGCCGCGCGAAACCGCCAAAGCCTTCCAGGGACGCAACGCCGAGCCGCGCCTTCAGCGCCCGCTCGCCGCCGAGAGAATCAAAGGAATGCCGGGGCACCGGCGTCAGCGACGCGCCCGCGAGATCGATCAGCGCCCGCACTCTGGCGTCGCCCGTGCTTTCCTCGCCCACAAGCACTTCGCCTGGGCCGATCCGGGCAAGCTCGCCCGCCAGGTCCTCGCCGCTCACGCTGGAGACCAAGAAGTCGCCGGTCGAAATGTCGAGAGACGCCAGCGCAAAGACTTCGCCCGGTTCAGCCGTCGAAGTCGGCGCCCGGAACAGCGCGGTCAAGAAGTTGCTTTCGCGGGCATCCAGCAGGTTCTCTTCCGTTATGGTGCCGGGCGTGACCAGCCGCACCACGTCGCGCTGGACAACGGCCTTGGCGCCCCGTTTCTTGGTTTCCGAAATCTCTTCCGTCTGTTCGCAAACCGCGACCCGGAATCCTTGGGCAATGAGCCGCTGCAGATACTCATCGGCGCGGCGCAACGGCACGCCGCACATCGGCACATCCTGGCCCTGATGCTTGCCGCGTTTGGTGAGCTGGATGCCGAGCGCCCGCGATGCCACAACCGCATCCTCGAAGAACAGCTCGTAGAAGTCGCCCATTTGATAGAACAACAGACAATCGGGATTGGCCCGCTTGATCTCTAGATACTGTTCCATCGCGGGCGTTGCGCCGCGCCCGTTCTTCTCACCTCGAGATTGTGCCTGATCGGCCATAGCCTGACCCCGCGAGCCCGAATGCTCCCTCAAGAGACATAGCCTGGCCGCCTAGCGCCCGTGAAGCCTCGGGTTCGCGCTTTTTAACTTTTCCCACCGTTTGCTGGCGACCAAACCCGATTGTGCTGCCAAGATACCGGTTCTATGGTGCCGGCGACCCCGCGATGTGGGCAGAGGCCGCCCGCCGCCGAGTTCGAGTCCAGTAATGCAGCGTCCAACCAACAAGCCGAGCTTCACCGACCACGAGGCCCTGCAATTCCACAAGCAGGGCAAGCCGGGCAAGCTGGAAATCGCGCCAACCAAACCAATGGCGACCCAGCGCGATTTGAGCCTGGCCTATTCGCCGGGCGTCGCGGTTCCGGTGCTGGCGATTGCCCAGGATCATCAGCTCGCCTACGACTACACAAGCAAGGGCAATCTGGTCGCGGTCATCACCAACGGCACCGCAATCTTGGGACTTGGCAATCTCGGCGCGCTCGCCTCCAAGCCGGTGATGGAGGGCAAGGCGGTACTGTTCAAGCGCTTTGCCGATGTGGACGCCATCGACCTCGAGGTCGACACCGAGGATGTGGACGCCTTCGTCAACAGCGTGCGCTATTTGGGCGCATCGTTCGGCGGCATCAATCTAGAAGACATAAAGGCGCCGGATTGCTTCCTGATCGAGCAGCAATTAAGCGAGTTGCTGGACGTTCCAGTGTTCCATGACGACCAGCACGGCACCGCCATTATTGCGGCCGCCGGGCTAATCAACGCCTTGCATCTGACGGACCGCGATCTGAAGACCACAAAGCTGGTTTGCAATGGAGCGGGCTCGGCAGGCATTGCCTCGCTGTCGCTGCTGGCGGCAATGGGAATGCCCAAGGCGAACATGACGCTATGTGACTCAAAAGGCGTGATCTACCGGGGCCGGCCCGAGGGCATGAACCAGTGGAAATCCGCCTTTGCCACCGACACCAAGGCGCGCAGCCTGGCCGATGCGCTTCAGGGCGCCGATGTCTTGTTCGGGGTCTCGGCCGCGGGCGTGGTGAGCCAGGACATGGTGGCCTCGATGGCGGAGAACCCGATCATATTCGCCATGGCCAACCCGGACCCCGAAATCACGCCCGAAGAGGTGGCAGAGGTCCGCGACGACGCCATCATGGCGACCGGGCGCTCGGATTATCCCAACCAGATCAACAATGTTCTTGGGTTCCCGTATATCTTTCGTGGCGCGCTCGACGTTCGGGCCAGCACCATCAACGAGGCTATGATGATCGCGGCAGCCGAGGCGCTGGCCGAGCTTGCCCGTGTCGAGGTGCCCGATCAGGTCGCCGCCGCCTATCAGGGGCGAAGGCCGCTCTATGGACCCAACTACATTATCCCGGTCCCGTTCGACCCGCGCCTGATCAGCCATATACCCCCGGCGGTCGCCAAGGCCGCAATGGATTCGGGCGTGGCCCGGCGGCCGATCATCGACATGACCGGTTACGGCGCCGATCTGAGCGCCCGGCTCGATCCGGTCGCGGGGCTGCTCCACAACATTTTCGAGAAGGTGCGGGAGAGCCCCAAGCGGGTGGTGTTCGCCGAGGGCGAAGAGGAACAAGTGGTCCGCGCCGCGGCCGCCTTCTTGAACGCCGCGCTGGGCCAGCCTGTTCTGATCGGCCGAGAACCGCTGATCATGGAGGCCTTCAAGACCACCGGCGTCGAATTCCGTGAGGAGATGGAGATCCACAACGCCAGGGAATCCCATCGCAACGACGAATATTCGGAATTCCTCTACAGCCGCCTTCAGCGCCACGGTTATCTGCTGCGCGATTGCCAGCGCATGGTGAACACCGACCGCAACATTTTCGGCGCCTGCATGGTGGCGCTCGGCCATGCCGACGCGATGGTTACCGGCGTCACTAGGAACTGGTCAACGGCCTATCAGGACGTCCGGCACGTGCTCGATCCGCTGCCGGACCAGCGGGTGATCGGGGTCTCGATCGCGCTCTGCAAGGGGCGCACGGTGCTGATCGCCGATACCTCGGTGCACGACATGCATACGGCGGAAGAACTTGCCGACATTTCGGAACAGACCGCCAGCGTGGCGCGCCGTCTGGGCTACGAGCCCCGGGTCGCCTTGCTGGCCTATTCCAATTTCGGACATCCCCCAGGAGAGCGCGCCGAATATGTCCGCGACGCGGTCCGTATTCTGGACGAGCGCACCACCGATTTCGAGTATGACGGCGAGATGACGGCGGACGTCGCGCTGAATAGCAACGCCATGGCGCTCTATCCGTTTTGTCGGCTCTCCGACACCGCGAATGTGCTGATCATGCCGGCGTTCCACAGCGCGAGCATCTCCACCAACATGCTGCAGGAACTGGGCGGTTCAACCGTTTTGGGTCCATTGCTGGTAGGCCTGTCGCGGCCGGTTCAAATCGCGACGCTGGGCTGCACCGACACCACGCTGGTCAATCTCGCGGCGCTGGCCGCCTACAACATCAGCGGTTGAAGCGCCTCAGAGCGGCGGTAACAGGCCTCAATTCAGGCGGATGGGATCGGGCATGTCCAACGCTTGCTCAAGCTCATCGGGCGCGCCGAAATGCGCGAAATAACGCTCATTGATATCTTCCACGGGGAGGATCATCAGTATGTCCGTGGTGCCGAATTCGCGGTCGATCACCGCCCCATCGCCAACGTAAGCGCCAAGCTTCAGATATCCCTTTATCAGCGGCGGAAGTGCGCGCAGCACGGTCCTGTGGTCGATCTCGGAGACCGGCATCATGTTCATGTCGACATGCAGCCGGTCGTGGGCCCTGACCCGCCATCCTGGCGGCGCTAATGCGTTGTGATGCAAGAAGCTCAAGGCCATTGCATGCTGGCGAGGGTCGGTTCCGGAAAAACTGGCGCAGCCCACCATGACGTCGACGCCATGCTCGCGGATATAATTCCACAATCCCTGCCACAACAGCTCAACGGTTCGGCGCGTGCGGTAGGGCTTCAGCACGCAGGAACGTCCCATCTCCATGAAGTTGTAGCGCGGGCTCTTGGCTTCGATCAGCGGGGCGATATCGTATTCGCCCTGGGTGTAAAATCCGTCATAGAGATCGGCAATCTCCTGTCGGAGCACCCGGTAGGTGCCGACCACCCGGGGCCGCCGCGGCCAGGGCCGCTTCGCCTTGAATGCCGCTTCGGCGTCGACCACCATGAGATGATCGCAGACCGGATCGTAGGGGTCTTCGTCGCGCCGCGACAGGCTCGCCATTACGTCCGGGATCGCGGCCATCTCGTTATAAAAGACGTGATAGCGCAGTCGCTGGGCCCGGCGCATATCGCCCTTGGTGCGGGCCAGGCGAACCTCCAATCCACCCATCCGCCCGTAGACTTTCACCGTCGGGCGCCTGATAAGCGGCGCGCGGAGCAGGCCTGACCTGGTGGCTGCCAAATTGTGCGGGCCGGTTTCCGTCATGCGGGTCTGTACGGACTTGTTCGTTGGCGGTCGCTTTTTCAGCATCGTCGAGACTCCTGCGTCCGGTGATTGTATTGAGAATCGCCGGCAACTTCACGTCGAAAGGGCTTACGAGAGCCCGCGACGACACCGTGATTCGCTCACCGCACTGGCAGGCCGTAACAAAGATTCTCGAAAATGTTGTGACAGTTTGGCGTGTATTAGGGACCGCTTCGCCATCACATTCCTGTGACGGGCCCGCTCCCCGAGGGGACGGCGGACTTGGTGCGGCACCGGTCTGCGGCTAAGCGGAGCTGCGCGCACCCTCCCACGCGGTTTCAGGCAGCGGCGTGCCGGTCCATTTGGCGAGCAGCGCTTCCAATTCCTGGCGCTGGAAGGGCTTGGCGAGGTAGTCGTCGAGCCCCGCATCGAGATAGCGTTGGCGCTCTTCGGAAAAGGCGTCTGCCGTCAGCGCGACGATTGGCGGCGCGGTTTCAATGCCATCGCACGCTGAAGAATAGAGAGCATGGATGGCCGCGCTCGCCTCGATACCGTCCATCTCCGGCATGTGAATGTCCATCAGCACCAGATCAAAGGGCGTGAGGCCCTTATCGCCTCGCGTCGCCGCGACGGCGGCGAGCGCCTGTCTGCCGTTCATCACATGCACCACTTCGCAGCCCAGCCTTTCCAGCAAGGTGCTCGCCAGCAGCGCGTTGATGCCGTTGTCCTCGGCCAACAGCACCTTGCGGTTCTTCGCCGCTTGCGCGCGCTGGGAGCTATGGTCCGGCGCCGCCGTAACGGATGCCGTCTCTTTCTGGCCGCCCTGCACTTGTGCGATCAGCGATATCGGGCGGAGAGGCCGGACCAAATGGGCGTCGAATCCAAGCTCCTTGAGAGCCTGAAGCTCGCCGCGTTCTGACAAATCTATGAGCACGATGGCCCGCAGCCCGCCAAGGTCGGCGCAGGCTTCCCGCGCCTGAACTATGACATTCTCGCAAGTCTCGGCGGGACCGTTGGCCATGATGACGACATTGAATGGGTCCGCCCGGCCGGCGGCGCTCCAAAGGTGGATGGTGGCTTCCTCGACCGAGCCGCGCTCGACCCGGCAGCCCGCCGCTTCGAGCTGACGGGCGATCAGGTCCGCCTCGATGCCCTCCTCGCCAATAAGCAGCGCATGCTTGGGCGAGGCGAGACGTGGCCAGGCCTCACCGGTGGAGCGGCCCGAGGCGTCGGCTTCGAACGCGATTTGAAATCCGAAGGCCGAACCCGATTTGTGCTCGCTTTCGACCCAAATGCGCCCACCCATGGCGTCCACCAACCGCTTGGAGATGGCGAGCCCTAGCCCCGTGCCGCCATGGCGGCGGGTGGGACTCGCATCCACCTGCTCGAATTCGCTGAACACGGTTTCCCGCTCGTGGGCGCTGAGCCCAATTCCGGTGTCGCGCACGCAAAACCGAATCCCCTGCGCCGGCGAGGCGCTCGCGGGCTCCACTTCCAGCGCCACGCCGCCCGTCTCGGTAAATTTGATGGCGTTCCCGATCAGGTTCATCAGGACTTGCCGCAGCCTTATTTCATCGCCGCATATGATCGCCGGCAGATCGGGGTCCACGAACCAGCCGATCTCGAGACCCTTTTCACGGGCCCGCGGCGCCAGCAATTCGACGACACCCTGGATCGTCTCGGCCAGCTCGAATGGAGCGGAATTCAACTCCAGCTTGCCCGCTTCGATCTTTGAAAAATCCAGGATCTCGTCGATCAGCGAGAGCAGCGTCGTGGCCGAAGTCTCAATGGCGCGCGAATAGGTTGTCTGCTCGGCCGACAGCTCGGTGTCGAGCAACAGGCCGGTCATGCCGAGGATACCGTTCATCGGCGTGCGGATCTCGTGGCTCATGGCCGCGAGAAAACGCGATTTGGCGCGATTGGCGTCTTCGGCGCGATCCCGGGCCTCCTGCAGTGCAATTTCGGTTTCGCGCTGATCGGTAACGTCACGGCCAATGCTTTCGACCTCGTGCAGCCCGTCCGCGCCGGGGCCAACGGCAATATCTTCCCAGGCGAACCACCGCGCGCCCACTGCCGTTTCAATCCGCTGTACATGGCGCGACCGGTGCGCTTCACCCAGGCTGCTCAGCGTTGCGAATCCGTTTTCGCCTTCGCAGACAGGCAGAACGAACTCGCGGCCGATAACGGATTCGCGATCTAGGCCGAAAGTCTGGCAGAACGCGTCATTGACGAAGCTGACGCGACCGCCCCGCTTGCGCCGGATGATGACGTCGTCCGTCTTGCCGCCGGGTGCTTGGTAGCGGATCTCGCTTTCGCGCAGGCGCCAGTGCAAGTCGTGGAGCGATTCTGGCTCGCGATCGAGCTGAGCCGATGGGCCTGGGTTGGAACTTTCCTGAACCTGCCGGCCCGCGGACGGGAGTCGCCAGGCCATTAGCAGGCCAAGCATTGCTGCAAGCGCGACGCCCGCACCCGCGATCATAAGCTGCGATGTGAGACCCGATCCGCCGGTGTATTGCAGAAAGCCGTGGGTCGCGAGCGCCGTTCCAGCGCAGACCAGGAGAAACTCTGGAAGCCGGCGAAATAGGCTGTTGGGGGACGGGCCGGCGGCGTCGGGGCCAGATTCCGCAACACCATGTTCTGGAACCGCCGACGCCGATGACTCAATCAAATCTACTCTATGCTGGAACTGCACAACTACTACCCGATGAACTAAAATTACGCCTGGGCAACACACGCCCATGGCTCCTAGCTAACCGGATTATGGTTGATGAAGTCTTACCCGCCCGGCGATTAGCTCGACGGGAATAGTTGGACCGGGTCTAATTCTACGCCGCCACTTGCCGGCGGAGGATCTCGCCGCGATAGCTCAGCGCCTCGGCCACGTGGTTGCGCCGCACGGACTCTTCGCCATCGAGATCGGCCAGCGTGCGGGCGACCTTAAGTGTACGGTGGTAGCCCCTGGCGGTCAGCCGCAAGCTGTCGGCAGCCTGGCGCAGCAGCTGTTCGCCCGCGTCATCGGTAGCGGCAACCGCTTCCAACAGCTCGCCGGAGGTGTCCGAATTACAGCGTACGCCCTCGGCGCCCAGCGCCCTGTAACGCTCCAGCTGGCGCGCCCTGGCGACTGTCACCCGCTCGCGCACCGCAGCACTCGGTTCGCCGCCTGAACGCGCCATTAGATCGGCGGCGCTCACCGCGGGCACCTCGATCTGCAGATCGATCCGGTCGAGCAGTGGGCCCGAGATCCGCGATTGGTAGCGCTCCATGCAGTTCTTGCCCTGGCGGCAGGCATAGCCCGGCTCGCCGGCGCGCCCGCAGCGGCAGGGGTTCATCGCCGCCACCAGCTGCACCCGGGAGGGATAGGCGATCCGGTGATTGGCCCGCGCGATCACGGTCTCGCCGGCCTCGAGCGGCTGGCGCAGCGCGTCCAGCACCTGGGGCGTGAATTCCGGGAGCTCATCCAGGAACAGCACGCCCAGATGGGCCAGCGCCACTTCGCCTGGCCGCGGCCTGGTGCCGCCGCCCACCAGCGCCGCCATGCTGGCCGAGTGGTGCGGCGCTCGGAACGGGCGCTCTCGGCCGATGCGCCCGCCGGAGAGTTCGCCGGCGAGCGAATGGATCATGCTGACTTCGAGCAATTCTTCCGGCTCGAGGGGCGGAAGGATCGAGGGCAGGCGCTGGGCCAACATGGATTTGCCGGCGCCGGGCGGTCCGACCATGAGCAGATTGTGTCCACCTGCGGCGGCGATTTCGAGCGCACGGCGCGCACTTTCCTGGCCCCGCAATTCAACGAGATCGGGGAGGTTCTTCGCACGCTCGCGCACGCCCGGCTCGGGCCGTTCCAGGGTCTGCAGCCCCTTGAAGTGGTTCACCAGGCCCAAAATATTTGCGGGCGCCAGGATGGCCATGTCTTCGGAGGCCCAGGCGGCTTCGGAGCCGCAGGTCTCGGGGCAGATCAGACCCTTCTCCAACGCGTTGGCCGCGATCGCGGCCGGCAACCCGCCCACCACGTGGGCGATGGAGCCATCGAGCGCCAACTCGCCCACCACGCAATAGGCCTCGAGCGCATCGGGAGGAAACGCGCCCGACGCCGCCATCAGGCCAAGCGCGATGGGCAAATCGTAATGGCTTCCCTCTTTTGGGAGGTCGGCGGGAGCTAGATTGACCGTGATCCGTTTGGGCGGCAGAGCGAGCCCAATTGCGGTGAGCGCGCCCCGGACCCGCTCCCGGCTCTCGGCCACCGCCTTGTCGGGGAGCCCGACAATGGTGAAGGCGGGCAGGCCGGATGCGATCTGGACCTGGACCTCGACCGCGCGCGCCTCAATGCCATCGAAGGCGACCGTTGTGACCTGCGCGTACATGAGACCCCCGCTCCTGAACCTTGCGCGAGATTAGCGCATCAGACGGCCCGCCACAAGAACATTTCAGGAACACAAGCAAAATCAATGCACGGCGGAAGGAATCGGCTATTGTTGCGCTCCCGCCAGCAGGGAGGTCTCCCTCATGCCCGCCAAAGCAACCGGAATGCGCCCCGAGACTAAGGGCTTTTTGATCCACCTTGCCGCATATATCGCGGTGAACGCCGTGCTGATTGTGATCAATCTCAGCCTCGACCCGAAAGATCTCTGGTTCGTCTGGCCGCTATTCGGCTGGGGTATCGGGATTGGCGCCCACGGGCTCGCGCTGTTTCTGCATTCCCACGAGACCCAGGGCGGGATCTACGCCGACCATGCGGTGCGCGGCTTCATCGTGCACGCCTACGTCTATGTCGGCGTCAACATCCTGCTCTTCATCGTGAACATCATGAACACGCCCAACCAGCTCTGGTTCATCTGGCCGCTATTCGGCTGGGGGATCGGCTTGGGCGTACATGGCTTCCTGGTGATGCGGGGCTACCATCGGCGCGAGGAAGCCGCGGCCATGGCAGCCGCCGCCGCGAGCGCGCCCAAGGCCAAACGCGCACCTGCGAAGCGGCCGGCAAAGTCCAGTGCCTCCAAGCCCTCGGCGGCCCGGCGCAAGCCAAAGCCCGCCTAGCCGACGCGGCTTTCGATCGCGTCCCAAATCATCGCGGCGATGTCGTTGCCGCCGAAGCGCTTGACCTCGCGGATGCCGGTTGGGGACGTGACGTTGATTTCGGTGAGGTAGTCGCCGATCACGTCGATGCCGACAAAGATCAGGCCACGATTCAACAGTTCGGGGCCTAGCCGGCTACAGATTTCCAGATCACGTTCGGAGAGCTCCACCGGCGTCGGCGTGCCCCCGATATGCATGTTGGACCGGGTCTCGTCCTTGGCCGGGATCCTGTTGATGGCGCCAGCCACCTCGCCGTCGATCAGGATGATGCGCTTGTCGCCCTCGCGCACCTCGGGGCGGTATTGCTGCACCATGAAGGGCTCGCGGAACACGGTCTGAAACAGCTCCACCAGGGAGTTCAGGTTGGTGTCCTCGGGCGCTAGGCGGAACACCGCCTCGCCGCCATTGCCGTAGAGCGGTTTCAGGATGATGTCGCCATACTCCTGGCGGAAGGCCTTCACCACTTCCGCCGAGCGGGTCACCGCGGTCGGCGGCATCAGGTCCAGAAAATCCAGCACGAAAACTTTTTCCGGCGCATTGCGGACATGTGCCGGGTCGTTCACCACCAGCGTGTCGGGATGGATCCGCTCCAACAGATGGGTGGTGGTGATGTAGCTCATGTCGAAGGGGGGGTCCTGGCGCAGATGCACCACGTCGAGCTCGGCAAGATCGACCGATCTGGGATTGCTTAGCCGGTAATGATCGCCCTCCCGGTCCTCGACGGTGAGGGTGTGGCCCTGGGCGATCAGGCGCCCATCCTCCATGCTGAGATTGGGGGGCGTATAATAAAAGATGTCATGGCCGCGCGACTGCGCCTCGAGCAGCAGGGCGAAGGTTGAATCGCCCTTGATGTCGATCCGCTCGATCGGATCCATCTGAAACGCCACCCGAAGCCCCATTACGTCGTCTCCCTAGTTCGCGCCCCGCCGCAGTCGGCGCCAAGCTGCCGCCAAGCACGCCCGCCGTCAAATGCGAAATGCGGATTCCAGATGCCTGGGCCAGGACCAGGGCGCCACTAGCACAACATCAAAGCCCGCATCCCAATCGCCCTGCGGGGCACGGTGCGCCAGCCAATGCTCGGCGGCGCGCGCAATGCGGCGCTGCTGGCGGGCCGTTATCGCATGGGCCGCCGCATGGGCGCTGTCGCGCAACTTGACCTCGACAAAGGCCAGCCGCTTCCCCCGCCGGGCAATCAGATCCACCTCGCCCATCGGGGTGCGGTAGCGCCGTTCCAGGATGCGGTATCCCTTACAGGTAAGCAGAAACGCCGCAGCCGACTCGGCAATATGTCCTCTGCGTTCGGCCGCGCGGCGATCCCGGGTCATGGGGAGTCCCTGCCCGTAAGCGACAGCCCGAGCCGGTAGACTCGATTGCGCTTGACCCCGAGTTCGTCCGCCACTTCGCGGGCCGCGTCCCGCAGGCTCATGATTGCGAGCGCGGATTCGAGATGCTCGGCGATCACTTGATCGCTTGCCTCTTCGCCCTCGCCTTGCTCGATCAAAAGCACGAACTCGCCCCTGGTGATCTCGCTTCCCGCAGCGTCGATTGCCAGGGCCAACTCGTCCAGCGTGCCCCGCAGCACCGTCTCGTGGCGCTTGGTCAGTTCCTTGGCGACCGCGCCTTGCCGGGGGCCCAACACTTCGGCGGCGTCGCGAAGCGCTTCAGCCAGGCGCGAGCCGGATTCAAACAAGATCACCGTGCCGGGCAACCCGGCGATGGCCTCCAATCGTTTGCGCCGGCCCGCGCTCTTTGGTGGAAGAAAGCCCTCGAAGAAGAAGCGGTCGCTGGGCAGACCCGAACTGGTCAGTGCCGCGATTGGAGCGCTGGGACCCGGCACGCTCACCACGTTCAAACCCTCTTCGAGGGCTTCGCGCACCAGCTTGAAGCCCGGATCCGATATCAGCGGCGTTCCGGCGTCGGCGATCAGTGCGGCCGCCAGTCCAGCCCGTATCCGCTCCAGGATTTTGGGGCGCATCCTTTGGGCGTTGTGCTCGTGATAGGCCTCCAGCTTGCCGGCAATCCCGTAATGGGAGAGCAGCTTGCGGCTATGACGAGTATCTTCGCAAACGATCAGGTCGGCCCGGTTCAGCACGCCAAGCGCCCTCAGCGTGATGTCGGCGAGGTTGCCGATCGGGGTGGAGACCAGATAAAGCCCGGGCTCCAGGGGCTGCGCCAATTCGCTTTCGAGCACGCTGGCAGCGCGAGCAGCCGGGTCCCGTCCCGGCGGGATACGCTTGGCCCCTTCCGGTCCATCTGGGCGCCTGCTCATGGGCGCGGACCTAGGTCAGGCATCCCATCGCCCGTCATATCCCTACCGCGGTTTCTGAGGTGAATCCGGTACAATGCAAGGAAACCTAAAGAATTTTCGCCTCCAGCCGCCACCATTGTGCGGCCACACTTGAGCGCTACGCCAGTCTCGCATGTACCCGACGCGCTAGACGGGTGACGCCCTGTTAACCATAATCGGATAGCCGTGTCAGTGGGACCCCTGGCGGATGGCCGGTTGGGGAACCGTGGGGACGAGTAATTTCATGGGTCGCGGCGCGACACATACACAGTTAGTCAGTTTCGTTCTGAGCCTCGTTGCACTTGCGCTCGCCGCCCTGGTGCTGGCGTCCTGCAGGAGCAGCCCCGGCACGTCACCGATGGCGAATCCGGCCTTCGGACCCGGCGGCCAGCCCACGCAAGGGTTTTTCCGAAATGACGGTCCGAAGGTCAAAGTGGCTCTGCTGCTTCCGCTGAGTGCCAAGGGCAATACCGCCCAGGTGGCCAAGGCCCTGAAACAAGCGGGCGAGCTTGCGCTGTTCGACTTCGACAACCCGTCGGTCCAGCTGATCGCGAAAGACACCAAGGGCACCATCCAGGGCGCCCAGCTCGCGGCGCAAGCTGCGGTGCAAGAGGGTGCCGAGCTGATCGTGGGGCCGCTATTTGCTAAATCGGTTGGGGCCGCGGCTCCAGTGGCCCGCCAGGCGGGCGTGCCGATCATCGCCTTTTCCAGCACCCGGAAAGTGGCGGGCAACGGCGTCTATCTGCTGAGCTTCGTGGCGGGCCACGATGTCAACCGGATCGTCTCCTACGCCATTTCCCAGGGCAAACGTTCATTCGCCGGGCTGATCCCCAAGACCGCCTATGGCGACATCGTGGAGAATGCGTTCACCAGAAGCGTCTCGGAAAATGGCGGTCAGATCGTCTCTGTGCAGCGCTACCCGGCTGATGCCAATGGCATGCTGGCGCCCGCCCGTAAGATTGCCGAGCTGGTCAAGGGGCCCAAGGCGGCGGCCGCCGCGGGTGCCGAAGGCCAGCCCCAAGCGGTTTCGACCGAAGCCCCAGCGGGCGGCGCCTATCAGAGCCAGATCGACACCATCTTCATTCCGGCCGGACCCGAAACCCTGCCGACCATCGCCGCCCTGATGCCCTATTTCGAGATCGATACCAATGCGATCAAGCTGCTCGGCACCGGGCGTTGGGATTACGCGGGTGTCGGCCGTGAAAAGCCGCTGACCGGCGCTTGGTTCCCGGGGCCGGACCCGAAGGGCTGGCGCGCCTTCACCCAGCGATACGTCAAGACCTATGGCAAGACGCCGCCCCGGCTGGCGAGCCTCGCCTATGACGCCGTGAGCCTGGCGGTTTCGCTGTCATCAAACCCGGCGGGCAGCCGCTATACCCAAGCGCAACTGACGCGGGGCAGCGGCTTTGCCGGCGTCGACGGCCTGTTCCGGCTGATGCCCGACGGCACCTCCCAGCGCGGGCTGGCGATCCTGGAAGTGCAGCGTTTCGGCACCAAGGTTATCGATCCGGCCCCAAGCTCGTTCGGCAGCGCTCAATTTTAGGGCGCGCGGCCTTCGCGCCGCCCGGCTCAATCACTCGATTTCCGGTTTCTCCCGCCGCCAAGATTTGATCCTCCCACGATGGGTTTTTGCCTTGAGCCTCCGCTCGCGGGCGGCCCGGGGCGGCTTGGTCTCGATCCAAGGCTTCGGTGCCACACACGCCCGGCGCAGCAGCTTGACCAGCCTGTCGCGGGCATCCGCCCGGTTGCGCTCCTGTGTGCGGAACCGCTCGGCCCGGATTACCAGCATGCCATCCTTGGTCATGCGCCGACCTGCCAGCCTCGCCAGGCGAAGCCGAATGTCGGCCGGAAGATCGGAAGCGGCCACATCGAAGCGCAACTCGACCGCGCTCGAGACCTTGTTGACGTTCTGGCCGCCCGGCCCGCTGGCGCGGATAAAGCGTTCCTGAAGTTGCGCCTCGTCGATCTGAATGCGGTTGGTTATGCGGAGCATTGCGCGGCCCCGGGCACCAGCTCGGCGATCACGGCGTTGAGCACCAGACGGCCCGATTCTGTCACCCGAAGCCGGCCTTCGTGCTGCTCGACCAGCTGCTGTTGTTTCAGCATTCTGAGGCCGCCGGCGGCGAGCGTCCCGCCAAGCGCCTGGTAACGGCTGAGGTTGACGCCTTCGGTGAGCCGCAGGCCCATCAACAGGAATTCCGCCCGCTGGTCGGTCGGGCTGAGAGGCTCCCGCGTCTCCAATCCATATCCTACCGTCTCCACTTGGGCCGCCCAAGCTTCCGGTGAACGCAGCGCCGAGGTCGCCCAGCGCTCGCCGTCGATCGTCAAGCGTCCGTGGGCGCCGGGACCCACGCCCACATAGTCGCCACAGCGCCAATAGGTGAGGTTGTGGCGACTTTCCTCGCCGTCAGCGGCGTGATTTGACACCTCGTAGGCCGCCAGGCCCGCCGCGCATGTCAGGTCCCGGGTCACTTCGTAAAGCTCGGCCGCCGCGTCTGGACCCGGCACTTCGAGCTTACCGGCCGCGTGCAGCGCGGCGAAGGGCGTGCCGGGCTCGATGGTGAGCTGATAGAGCGACATATGGGTGGGCGACAACGCCAGTGCTTGGGCGAGCTCACCCGCCCATTGGTCCGGCGTCTGCCCTGGCCGCGCATAGATCAGGTCAAAAGACCCCCGGTCGAAATGGGCGCGGGCGGTCTCCAGCGCATCCAGGGCCTCGGCAGCGTTATGCAACCGCCCTAGCGCTTTCAGCGCGGCGTCGTCGAGCGCTTGGACGCCCAGAGATAACCGGTTGACCCCCGCCTTTCGATAGCCCGCGAAATTGCCGGCCTCGACGCTGGTCGGATTGGCCTCCAAGGTAATCTCGGCGTCTTCACCCAAGCTCCAATTCCTGGCGATTCGCTCAAGTATCGAACCCACGGTGGCGGGCGACATCAGCGAGGGCGTGCCACCGCCGAAAAAGATGCTGCTAACCGTCCGCCGGCCCGTCAATCCGGCCAAGTGGTCGAGCTCGGCGAGAAAAGCACTCGCGAAGCGCGCCTGGTCTATGCCGCCCGCACGCACATGGGAATTGAAGTCGCAATAGGGGCATTTGGCCAGGCAGAACGGCCAGTGCACATAAACACCGAAACCAGGGTCCTCGAGGACCTCTGGCTCAGCTCGGTTCTGTGGGTTCGAGACAGGCATCGATCAATTGGGCGAAAGCGCGGGCGCGATGGGACATGGCGTGTTTGCGCTCCGGCTCCATCTCGCCAAATGTGACGCGATAGCCTTCCGGCATGAAGATTGGATCATATCCAAATCCTTTATCCCCGCGCGGCGGCCACACCAGACGGCCGAACACCCTTCCCTCGAAGGTTCGATAGAATCCGCTGGGCCAGGCCAAGGTCAAGGCGCAGGTGAAATTTGCGCGCCGCGACCTAGTGCCGTGGGGACCCCTCGCCGCCAATTCGCGCTCCACCCGCTCCATGGCGGCGGTGAAATCGCGGGGCTGCCCACCCCACCGCGCCGAGTGGATGCCTGGCGCGCCGCCGAGCGCGACCACCTCGAGCCCAGAATCGTCGGCCAGGGCGGGGAGCTTGGCGGCTTCAGCTGCGATCCGCGCCTTCAGTTCGGCGTTTTCGGCAAAGCTTTCGCCGGTCTCTTCGGGTTCGCTCAGCCCGAGCGAGACTGCCGATACCGTCTCCAACCCGAAAGGCGACAGCAGATCGGCGATCTCGCGTACCTTGCCTTCATTGTGGCTCGCGACCACCAGCCTATCGCCTGGACGCAGCCGCGCGGCCTCATCCAACGGTCAGCCTCTGCAGATTGATCAACTCTTGGATGCCCGTCTTCGCCAGAACCATCAGTTGGTCGAACTGCTCCTGGGTGAAGGGCTCGGTCTCCGCCGTTCCCTGCACCTCGACGATGCCGCCCCTGCCGGTCATCACGAAATTGGCGTCGGCGTCGGCGTCTGAATCCTCGATGTAGTCCAGATCCAGCACCGGTTTGCCGCCATAGAGCCCGCAGGAAATTGCAGCAACTTGATCCTGAATCACGCCGTCTTCGATCATGTCACGCGATTTCATCCACTCGATACAGTCCTTGAGCGCCACCCATGCCCCGGTGATCGCCGCCGTCCGGGTGCCGCCATCGGCCTGGATCACATCGCAATCGACCGTGATTTGCCGCTCGCCCAATGCAGTGAGATCGACCACCGCACGCAGCGAACGCCCGATCAAGCGCTGAATCTCTTGGGTGCGGCCCGACTGACGCCCTGCCGCCGCCTCACGCCGCATGCGCTCACCGGTAGCCCTGGGCAGCATGCCGTATTCCGCCGTCACCCAGCCCCGCCCCTGCCCCTTCAGCCAAGGGGGCACGGATTCGAGCAGACTGGCAGTGCAGAGCACATGGGTGTGGCCGAACTTGATCAGGCACGAGCCCTCAGCGTGCAGCGCGATCGCCCGCTCCAGGGTAACGGCTCGCAGTTCATCCGCATTGCGCTTCGAAGGACGCATTGGCGCCGTCTCCCCGTGAAAGCCCCCAAGAAATCAGGCGAGCAACCTACGGGAGCCGGTGAGTCCGATCAATGGTGCCGTCGAAACCACGCCGAACCGTCATATTCGCGGGGTCAATAAACGCGGATATCGGGCCGCCCAGACTTAAGCGTAATGCTGGGCGCCGTTTGACCCTCCCACGCTGCAGGCCTAAATAAGACTTATGCGCCATGAGGAGCTGATAGACGCGGCCCGCGCCATGAGCGAGGGCAAGAACGGACTAAGGGAACTGGACGAGCGCTCGCGTGAAATCTTTCGCGAGATCGTCGAGACCTATTTGTCGACCGGCGATCCCGTCGGCTCCCGCAATCTGAGCCGCCAGCTGCCAATGACGCTGTCGCCGGCCTCGGTCCGCAACGTGATGTCCGACCTGGAAGGTCTGGGCCTGATTTATTCGCCCCATACCTCCGCCGGCCGGCTGCCCACGGAATTGGGCCTGCGCCTGTTCGTCGACGGCCTGCTTGAAGTTGGCGGGTTGAGCGAGACCGAGCGCGCCCAGATCAAGGCGCAGATAACGGGAAGCGCCGAAGACAACATTATCGAGGATGTGCTCACCGAAGCAGGCGACCTGCTTTCGGGCCTCTCGCACTGCGCCGGGGTTGTTGTCGCGGAAAAACAGATCAGCCGGCTGAAGCATATTCAGTTCGTGCCACTTGACGCCAGTAAGGCGCTGACGGTTCTGGTGGGCGAGGACGGGGAAGTGGAAAACCGTGTTGTGAGTCTGCCCCAAGGCCTACCCGCCTCTGCCCTGGTCGAGGCGTCCAACTATCTCAACGCGCGCATCGCGGGGCGCACGATTCCGTCGGCCCGGGCCCAGATCGAGCAGGAACTGCAGAAAAACAAGGCCGAGCTCGACGTTCTGACGGCAAAAGTGGTTCAGGCGGGTCTGGCGACCTGGTCGGGCGAAACGGACGACCAGAAAAAGCTGATCGTGCGCGGCCGCTCGCACCTATTGGAAGACCTGACGGCCCTGGATGATTTGGAGCGGATCCGGCTGCTGTTCGACGATTTCGAAGCCAAGAAGGATCTGATGCAGCTGCTGGAGCTCACCGAGCGAGCCGAGGGCGTGCGCATCTTTATCGGTTCGGAAAACCAGCTGTTCTCGCTGTCGGGCTCGTCGCTGATCGTATCGCCTTTCCAGGATTCCGAGCGCAAGGTGGTGGGCGTCATGGGCGTGATCGGTCCCACTCGTCTCAACTATGCGCGCATCATCCCCATGGTGGACTACACGGCCAAGCTGGTCGGGCGTCTGCTGACTTGATTTTTTCGCATAAGCGCCTGATATCGAGGGCGTTCCTCAACCTTATCGGAAACACCGGCGATCCCTATGAACGAAAAGAAGCGCGAGTCCCCTAGGAAACCCGGCGGCAGACCGCCGCGGGGCGGCGGTCCGCGCGGGCGAGGTGGCCCTCCCAATCCCGAAACTGGCTGGGCCGCCGGCGAAGAGGCGGAAGTCGAATCCCAATTCGAAGATCTGCAAGCCGAGAACGCAGAGCTCAAGGACAAGCTGCTGCGCACAATGGCGGACATGGAAAACCTGCTGCGCCGCACCGAGCGCGAAAAGGCCGATACCGCCAAATACGCCATCAGCAATTTCGCCCGTGACGTGCTCTCCATGGGCGACAATCTCAGGCGCGCCATCGACGCCGTGCCCAAGGAGGCAATTGCCGGTGACCCCGCTTTGAATTCCTTGCTGGACGGCGTCGAGGTCACGGAACGCGAACTGCTGAACATGCTGGAGCGCCACGGCATTAGACGGATCGTTCCCAAGGGCGAGCGCTTCGACCCCAACTTTCACCAGGCCATGCTCGAGATCGAGAATAAAGACATGGACGCTGGCACCGTGGCCGAAGTGGTGCAGCCGGGCTATGTGATCGAGGATCGCGTGCTGCGGCCCGCCATGGTGGCGGTCTCCAAGGGCGGGCCAAAGCGGCCCAAGCCCGAAGAGCCGGCTGAGATGCCGCAAGCGGCCAATGACGACGAGCCGCCGGCCAAACCCACACGACCCTAAATCACGTCGCGTCTGGTGGGTTCACCCGTCTTAGTGTCAGATTGAACCGGCCACCCTCCTCGACCAAGTCATCGTGCCCCGGAAGAATCCGGTCGACGCCGTGATAGGCGAGCCGCGACTGCCCTTCCAAAATCACCACATCCCCTGAACCCAGCATGATGCTTTCTGTCGGGTCGCGGCGCTTAAGCCCGCCCATTCGAAAGCGCGCGGCCGCCCCCAGCGAGACCGAGATCACCGGCGCCGCGAAATCCAATTCGTCCTCGTCGCGGTGCAGCCCGAGCCGCGCGCCGGGAGCGTAGAAATTGATCAGACACGCCTCGGGCGCAGCCGGATAATCGGTAAGCTGCCGCCAGATCTGCGACACCAATTCGGGCATGGCGGGCCAGGGTTTGCCTGTGACCGGATGGGTCTCTTGATAGCGGTAACCGCCGGTTTTGTCCGAGACCCAGCCGAGCGGTCCGCAATTGGTCATGGCGACAGAAAATGGCTTGCCCGTGCGGGGCATGGTGGGCGTGAAGAGTGGCGCCCTGGCAATGACGGCGCGGACTTCACCGAGCAACGCGCGCTGGATTGCGGGTTCGAGATATCGTGCAAGATGACGCATTGCTGGAGCTCGACCGTACCCGCACCGCAATTGACCGCCCGGCCGCAACTATTTGAAACAAAGCAAATCAACTGCCTTGCGCTGCTTGCGGGGCACTTCCCCCACCCTTATATAATCGCAGAAAGCCGTAATCACGGATTCGTTATGGGGACTGATCCTGCGCCATACTTTTAGGGGATCGTAGGATTTTCCGGGTGCTATATAGGCCTGGGCGGTCCGCCGCAGTTTAAGAGGTTTATGCAATGTCGAAAGTCATCGGAATCGACCTCGGCACGACAAATTCTTGTGTCGCTGTCATGGAGGGAAAGAATCCGAAGGTCATCGAGAATGCCGAGGGCGCGCGTACGACCCCCTCGATGGTGGCCTTCACGGAAGACGGCGAGCGCCTGATCGGCCAACCGGCCAAGCGCCAAGCCGTTACCAATCCCGAAAACACGCTCTACGCCATCAAGCGCCTGATCGGACGGCGCTACGACGATCCCACGGTCGCCAAGGACAAGAAGCTTGTCTCCTACAAGATCGTGAAGGCGAAGAATGGCGATGCCTGGGTTGAAGCCCAGGGCAAGGAATATTCACCGTCCCAGATCTCGGCCTTCATCCTGCAAAAGATGAAGGAAACCGCCGAGGCCTCTCTGGGCGAGAAGGTCGAGCAGGCCGTTATCACGGTTCCGGCCTATTTCAACGACGCGCAACGCCAAGCGACCAAGGACGCCGGCAAGATCGCGGGCCTCGAGGTGCTCCGTATCATCAACGAGCCGACGGCCGCCGCGCTCGCCTATGGTCTGGACAAGAAGGAAGGCGAAACCATCGCGGTCTACGACCTCGGCGGCGGCACCTTCGATGTCTCGATCCTCGAGATCGGAGATGGCGTCTTCGAGGTGAAGTCGACCAATGGCGACACCTTTTTGGGTGGCGAGGATTTCGATATGCGAATCGTCGACTACCTCGCCGACGAGTTCAAGAAGGAGCAGGGCATCGATCTGCGCAGCGACAAGCTCGCTTTGCAGCGCCTCAAGGAGGCGGCCGAGAAGGCCAAGATCGAGCTCTCATCCGCGACCCAGACCGAGATCAACCTACCCTTCATCACCGCCGACAAGGCTGGCCCGAAGCATCTCACCATGAAGCTGACGCGGGCCAAGCTGGAAAGCCTGGTGGACGATCTGATCCAACGGACTGTCGCGCCTTGTGAGTCTGCGCTGAAGGATGCGGGCCTGAAGGCCGCCGAAATCGACGAAGTGGTGCTGGTCGGCGGCATGACCCGCATGCCCAAGGTGATCGAGACGGTCAAGAACCTGTTCGGCAAGGAACCCCATAAGGGCGTCAATCCGGATGAGGTCGTGGCCATCGGTGCCGCGATTCAGGCGGGCGTGCTGCAGGGCGACGTCAAGGACGTGCTGCTGCTGGACGTCACTCCGCTTTCGCTCGGCATCGAGACATTGGGTGGCGTTTTCACCCGGCTGATCGACCGCAACACCACGATCCCGACCAAGAAGAGCCAGATCTTCTCCACTGCGGAAGACAACCAGAACGCGGTGACGATCCGGGTGTTCCAGGGCGAGCGCGAAATGGCCAGCGACAACAAACTGCTCGGCCAGTTCGACCTGATGGGCATTCCGCCCGCGCCGCGCGGTATTCCGCAAATCGAGGTCACCTTCGACATCGACGCCAATGGCATTGTCAACGTGGCGGCGAGCGACAAGGCGACCGGCAAGGAACAATCGATCCGCATCCAGGCCTCGGGCGGACTTTCGGACTCCGACATCGACAACATGGTGAAGGACGCCGAAGCCCATGCCGACGAGGACAAGCAGCGCCGCGAGCTGGTCGAAGCCAAGAACCAGGGCGAGGCCCTGATGCACGCCACCGAGAAGACCTTGACCGACTTGGGCGACAAGGTTTCCGACAGCGACAAGGGCACGCTGGAGGCAGCGACCGAGGAGCTCAAAAAGGCGCTCGAAGGCGACGACGCGGAGGCCATCAAGGAGAAGGCCGACGCGCTGGCCCAGGCTTCGATGAAGCTCGGCGAGGCGATGTATCAAGCCAGCGGCCAGGAGGCTGGCGGCGAACCGCCTCCAGGCGCTGAGGCCGGTGAAGCCCCGGAGTCCGGGGATGACATCGTCGATGCGGACTTCGAAGAGGTGAAGGACGACGACAGTAAGAAGTCGGCTTGAGCCAAATCAGCTGGAGCATGTCCCTCTTGCCAAACAGGCCGTGGTCCACCGCCAAAACTGAGGGACACCGTTCAACACAAGGCACTGTGAGTCTTGGTTCCCGAGCTGCGCGCCGCGCGGCCGGGGGCCGGACTCGTTTCCGGTGCCCGAGCAGGTAGCGATGGCGAAGCGCGACTATTACGAAATCCTGGGAGTCGCTCGCGACGCCGACGAAACCGATATCAAACGGGCGTTCCGGCAGCGCGCGAAAGAGTACCATCCGGACCGGAACCAGGGCGACGGCGAGGCCGAGATACGCTTCAAGGAGGTCAATGAGGCCTATGAAGCGCTCAAGGACCCGCAAAAGCGCGCCGCCTATGACCGCTTCGGCCACGCTGCCTTCGACGGGGGAATGGGCGGCGCCCACGGCTTCGGCGCGGAATTCTCGTCCTCGATGTCGGAAATCTTCGACGATCTGTTCGGCGAGTTCATGGGCGGACGCCGCGGCCGCGGACGTGGACCCCATGAGCGTGGGGTCGATCTCCGCTACAACATGGAAATCGGCCTCTCTGAGGCCTTTTCGGGCAAGACCGCGCAAATCCGCGTGCCCGGCAGCGTCACTTGCGACGAATGCGCGGGCTCCGGCGCCAAGGCCGGCACGAGCCCCAGCACCTGCCGCACCTGTGCGGGAGCAGGGCGCGTCCGGGCCAGCCAGGGCTTTTTCACCATCGAGCGCACCTGCCCCGGCTGCCAAGGCCAGGGCGAGATCATCGAAGATTCCTGCGAAGTCTGCAGCGGCGCCGGCCGGGTTGCCAAGGAGCGCACGCTTTCGGTGAATATTCCCGCCGGCGTCGAGGATGGCACGCGGATCCGGCTCGCAGGCGAAGGCGAGGCGGGCATGCGCGGCGGGCCGCCGGGCGACCTTTATATTTTTCTCTCAATCAGGCCCCACGAATTCTTTCAGCGCGATGGAGCGGATTTGTTTTGCCGGGTGCCGATCGCCATGACCACTGCCGCTCTGGGCGGACAGATCGAAGTGCCGACCGTCGATAGCGGGCGCAGCCGCGTGAAAATCCCCGAGGGCAGTGAGACCGGAAAGCAATTCCGGCTTCGGAGCAAGGGCATGCCCGTGCTGCACAGCGCTGCCAAGGGTGATCTCTACATTCAGGTCGAGGTCGAGACGCCCAAGAACCTGACCCGCAAGCAACGGGATTTACTGAAGGATTTCGATAAAGCCTCCAGCGACAAGACCCATCCGCACTCCGCCGGCTTCTTTGCCCGCGTCAAGGAGTTCCTGGACAGTATCGGCGAGTAGGGACGCGCGCCCATTATGGCCGAACATGTGCGGCTTCTATTCTTCGCGGGCAGCGCCCGGCGAGACTCTTGGAACAAAAAGCTCGCCAAGCTGGGCGCGGAGATCGCTCAGGCCAATGGCCTGCCGAGCACCTTCGCGGATTTGGGCGATTATCCGATGCCGCTTTATGACGGCGATCTGGAAAGCGCCGAGGGTCCGCCAGAAAATGCCCTGAAGCTCAAGCACCTCCTGGAGCAGCATCAGGGCGTCTTTATCGCGGCGCCCGAATATAATTCCTCCATCACGCCACTGCTGAAGAACTCGCTCGACTGGGTCTCGCGGATTCGCGAAGAGGGTGAACCGGCGCTCCAGGTCTACAAGACCCGGGTTTTTGCGATTGGCGGGGCGTCCCCGGGGCCCTATGGCGGCGTCCGCGCGCTGCTCACCGTGCGCCAGATCCTGCAGGTTGGCTTGGGCGCGCTAGTGTTGCCGGGACAGGTCACGGTGGCGCGGGCCTCGGGCGCGTTCGAGGCCTCGGGCCACTTGAAGGACAAGGCGCAGCAACAGCGCTATAAAAGGCTAATCGAAAACCTCGCCGTCGCCGCCACCAAGCTCACCCATTGACCAATTTTCGATGCTCGCATCCAAGGACCGCCTGATCGTCGCCCTCGACGTGCCTAGCACAGAGGAAGCGCGCGTGCTGATCGAACGAATCGCGCCCGCGGTCGGCGTCTACAAAATCGGCCTGGAGCTGCTTTATGCGGGCGGCGCCGAACTCGCCAAGGAGCTGGCGTTGGCGGGATCGAAAGTTTTCGTCGACGCCAAGCTGCTGGACATTCCCCAAACGGTCGAACGCGCCGCCGCCAATATCGCGAGCCTGGGCGCGGCGTTTCTGACCGTACACGGGCTCGACGCCAAGACGCTGGACGCCGCCCGCAAAGGGCGGGACGGGAGCAACATGGCGCTGCTTGCGGTCACCGTGCTGACCAGCTTGGACCAGGACGATCTCAACCAACAAGGCATCGACATGACACCGCAGGACCTGGTTTTGCGCCGGGCACTGTTCGCTCAGGAGGCGGGCTTCGACGGCGTGGTGGCCTCGGGCCACGAAGCGGGTCCGATACGCAAGGCGACCGGTCCCGACTTCCTGATCGTTACGCCTGGCATCAGGCCGGCGGGCGGCGAGGCTCAGGACCAGGCGCGGGTGACGACGCCCACAATGGCGATGGCCGCAGGCGCAGACTACTTGGTAGTCGGGCGTCCGATTACCCAAGCCGACGATCCGCTGGCGGCCGCCGAATCCATCGTCGCCGAAATCGGCAAGGCCGGTGGTTAGCCACCGCCCGATATTGCCGCGTTGGGTGCCGACCCGCGATCGCCGGCGCATCGACGACGACGAACTTGCGGCCCCGAGCGTCGAAGTTGCCCGGGAGCTTGCAGCGCTCGCCCGCGAGCTTGGCTGTCACGCCGCCGCCTACCGGCGCGGCGCGCCCGATGTGGCCCGCGGCTTGTGCTTTTTCTACCGGGCAGCCCTGCTCACGCCCAGCCAGCTCCACCGGCTGCATCGCAGCGAGCGGCGTCTGCCGGACGTCGTCTTCGTCGCCTATCGGAGGCCCCTCACGCGATTTCTGCGGGATGACTAAAGTTCCGGGACCGGAACGCCCTTAAGCGCGCAGGCCGCCTGCAACGTGTTGGAGAGCAGGCAGGCGATGGTCATCGGTCCCACACCGCCCGGCACCGGCGTAATCGCGCCCGCGACCTGCAGCGCCTCATCGAAATCGATGTCGCCCACCAGCTTGGTCTTGCCGCCCGGCACCTCGGTCCGGTTCATGCCGACATCGAGCACAGTGGCGCCGGGCTTGATCCAATCGCCCTTGACCAGTTTCGGCTGGCCCGTTGCCGCGATCAGCAAATCCGCACGGGCCGCCACCGCCGGCAGGTCCCGGGTCCTGGAATGCGCGATCGTGACCGTGCAGTTCTCGCGCAGCAGCAGCTGGGCCAGCGGCTTGCCGACAATGTTGGAGCGGCCGATCACGACGGCCTCGAGGCCGGTGAGATCGGGTGTCACCTCGCGCGCCAGGATGATGCAGCCCTGCGGCGTGCAGGGCACCAGCGAGGGCTGCCCGAGCGAAAGGCGCCCCACATTGATCGGGTGAAATCCATCCACGTCCTTGGCGGGATCGACCGCCGCGATCACCATGTCCTCATCGATCTGTGGGGGAAGCGGAAGCTGGACCAGGATGCCGTGAACGCCTTCGTCCTCGTTCAGGCTGGTGATCAGGTCCAGCAATTCGGCTTGCCCGATATCGGCGGCGAGCTTGTGGTCCGAGGTTTCCATGCCCACGAGCCCTGCCTGCTTAGTCTTGTTGCGGACATAGACCTCGCTTGCGGGATTTTGGCCCACCAGCACGACGGCCAGGCGGGGCGTGAGCCCGTGAGCACGAATGACTTCGGAGACGCGGGCGGCGACGCCTTCGCGCACCAGACCCGCAACCGCCTTGCCGTCGATGATGCTCGCTTGACCCTGGCTCATTTTGCACCTGCCTGACCTGGTGTTCCCTGCCCCTGCGGCATCAGCGATCGCAACCGCCGGGCGAGCAGTTGGGGATCGCCCGCGATCCGGATCGCCTTGTGCCTTGCGCCTGTCCCCCGTGCAATCTGGATCGTGCTTCGAGGCAGGTCCAGCTGTTTGGCAAGCAGGCGCAGCAATGCCGCGTTGGCGGCGCCCTTTTCCGGCACGGCACGCACCGAGGCTTCGAGATGGGCCTTGTCACCGCTCTTCGCCACCGCCCCTAGTTGGTCGTGGGCGGCCCGCGGTGTGAGCCGGACGAAGAGCGTCACGCCGGATTGCGTCTGTTGAAAGGGATATCTCTCGGGCTTAGCCACTCAAGGGCTGCATTGTGGGCAGGAAGAGCGGCGCGATCCAGCCATAGAGCACCACGTCCTTTAGGAAGATCAGCAGCAGGATCAGGATCACCGGAGAGATGTCGATGCCGCCCAGATTCGGCATGAATTGGCGGATCGGCCGCAGGGCTGGCTCGGTCAGCCGATAGAGCGTGTTGACGACGGTATAGACGAACTGGTTGTGGGTGTTCACCACGCCGAACGCGATCAGCCAGCTGAAAACGGCGCTGATAATGATCACCCAGATATAGAGGCTGATCACCATAGCGATGAAGTTGATCAATGCGATCATGCGTGAAACTCCCCGCAGGCTTGTTCAAGGCTTCATGTAACCGCCCTTGGGTTCCCCGGCAAGGCCCGACAATGGGCGCATTTGCCGATGGCGTGAGGTTTCCGGTCGCGGCGCCCGTGCTCTCGGCAGGCTTGCTTGACAGCATTGGGGCCCGCACCATAAATGGCGAACCAACCTTGGTGCGGGGCCGTAGCTCAGTTGGGAGAGCGCTACGTTCGCAACGTAGAGGTCAGGGGTTCGATTCCCCTCGGCTCCACCAAATATCCCTCTAAGTATTTGATATTGCTATAATTATCTGAAGCGCTGGAATCTACTCACGGTCATACCAACTCTGGGCGGGTCTTGCGCGACATGCATCCCAATATTCCCGTGTGGTTCTACATCGCCACCTTCGTGGGTGGGGGCAGCTTCTTTTTAATCGTGGCGAAGCTGATTCTCTACCTGCCAGAGATTTGTCCGTGGCCTCGCTTGTGGCAGTTGCGGTAATTCAGCGCGTCGATAGCGAAGAGTGTTACCAAAATCCCGCCTCCTGTAGCGTTCCACAACCGCCTCGATCAATTCGCCCAGAGTTATGGTATCTAGAGCGTCTAGATCATAACCATTGGAATTAGGGAACGACACGGAGGAGATGAATCCAGTTCGTTTGTTTCCTTGCACTTAGGGCAATTCGAATTGCCAAAAAAATACAAAAAAACTGCGCAAAATTTGGACATAAGCTCGGTAGGAAACGGGTTATCGATTTGTGCCTGTACGGGAGTGATACCAGGCGGTATTACCTCTGCCTCATGTAGTTGATCAAATAATATAGACTGCAAATGACGAAGTTAGTTTTCCCCAAATTCTTCAAACTTCGTTTAGGCGCCCTCGAATTCCTGGGTTTTGCGGGAGCCTTTATCGCAGCACTCCTTTTTCCGATTTTTGGTTATCTCCAGCACCATGGGATAACTACCACTCCGATTGGAGATATCTGGTTCTTGCATGTGCTTGCCCTTTTGCTGGTGCTTGTTTTATGGATCCTGCTGAAACTAATTCAGTTCACGTATTTTTCAGTCAGGGTTACCCCTGAGAAAATGCGCCTCAAATTTCTTCAATTTGCAATCGTTGCTCTCGCGTTTGTCGGTGGGATCTATTTTTCCAATAAATGTTTTGATGCCATTAGATTGGCTATGAACCGAGAATTTTATGAAACGAAACTTCAGGCGTACCCGATAGCCGGTCAGGACAAGATTGAAATTATGATTTGGGGAGAATCTGGATTCGCTGGCTACAGTTACTTCACGTTCTTGGCGAGGGACGAAACTGGCAAAATTGCTAATCCAGAGAAGGCGTGGGGTCCAAAGTGGTGGGAAAAACTTCCGCGATATATCAAGCCCTGTGGGAATGAAGGAAAAGGCTGGAATTCAAAGCACGTATTCGGCGAGTTCTATGTCATTCGTAAAGCATGTTGAGAACCCTGCCGCGATCGGCACACCCCAGTTGCACCAATCCCTGCCAAAATCTGCGATGCGCTTGTGAAACCGCGCTCGCGCCACTACCTCTCCCGTCGTTAGGCCAGTTAAGGAGCACTCCAATGGGACTGTTTGATTTCGTCAAAGCTGCCGGCAAAGCGATTGGGATTGGTGACGAGGACACGCCGCCATCGGCGGAGGACTTGAAGAAGGAACTCGATTCATACGGGCTCGGCACGGAGAAGATCGACGTCGAGGTTGAAGGCGACAAGGCCATTCTGAAGGGCGACGTTGCAGATCAAAGTATCCTCGAAAAGGCCATTGTCGCGGTCGGCAATACGCTTGGAATCTCCAAAGTCGAGGCGAAAGTCGCCAGCGAGCCCGGGCTCTACACGGTCAAGAAGGGCGACAGCCTTTGGAAGATCGCCGAGCAGCATTACGGCAAAGGCAAGGGCAACGAATACAACGCCATTTTTGAAGCCAACAAGCCGATGCTGAAGGATCCCGACGAGATCTATCCGGGCCAGGTGCTCCGAATTCCGCCCGTCTAATCGCCGGCAACCGGCTCTACGAATCCGGCCAGGTCCGCCTGGCGCTGGGGGCCGACATGCCCGGCCGCCCCGAGCCCGCTCGCCTGTGGGACGTTCGGCCGGTCAGCTGGCCAGCCGATGTGCTGCCTGACAGCTTGCGGCCAACCGCCCATTGGGGTTTGATCACGCTCTGGCAATTGCAAGGCTCGAGGCTGGGAGAGCAACCATGGCGAAGCTGAGAAAATTTACCCTGTCGCACGACAAGAAAATCGGTGATTGGGTCCTAAAGCACGACGTTTCCCATAGAGTGAAGAGGCGGTTCGACAGCAAGGCAGTAGCGCTAACCGGCGGCGTCTTGGAGAAGATCCTGGGCGCCGAGGGCGGGTCCGTCAAAATCAAAAAGCTGAACGGGCGAATCCAAGAGGAACGTACCTATGGCAAGGGCAGGGATCCCAAGCGGTCACGGGGGTAGCTGGACCTGTTCGTCTCTCGCTGACGGCGCCGTCCAATAAAGGGCATGTTGCCCGCGGTGCTATCGGCCCGCCCGCATGCGCTGTAACGTATAATTCCAGTCCGCGGGACGGCCATTGAAGGCGTTGCGGTCGACGGTGCCCTTGATGCCGTGGACCCGGCCAGTTGTCGTAAACTGCCAGAACAGCCAGGGGCGGTCCCGATAGATCTTGCGGGGCTCGGCAGCGACCGAGCGCAGCCAGAAATTCCGGTTTCGAAACCTGCCCTTCAGCACCTGGTTATGGAAGGTCACGTCGGTATAGATGATCGGCTCCTTGCCGGTATGGGCCCGCATGGCGTCGAGCAAGACTTCGATCTTTGCCCGGGCCCGGGCCGGGGATATCCGGCTGGGACAAGTCTTCGAGTGGGCGTTCCACTCGACGTCGAGCACCGGCGGCAGCGCGTCAGGGTCCGCCGGTACGTTGAGCACGAACCAAAGCGCCTGCTCATGGGCGGGCCTGCACCAATAAACGAAATGATAGGCGCCACGCGGCACGCCGGCCCGTTTGGCGCCATGCCAGTTTCGATGGAACTTGGGGTCGATGTGGTCGCCCCCTTCGGTCGCCTTGATATAGGCGAACTGGATTCCCGCGGCGCGCACCTTGCGCCAATCGATGTCGCCCTGCCATTGCGAGACGTCGATGCCCTGAACCGGCATTCTATGGGCGCGGGCCACGCCGCGATGAGGCTTTGTATCTGTCCGCAGCGCCTTCTTGGCGTCAGCGCCAGCCGTGAAGACGGTCACCACGCACGCCGACAACAAACCAATCAAGCAGCGCAGCGCCGGGCTGGCGGTGAACCCTCCGGTTCGAACCGGTCTATGTTGGGGGACTCCCATAGCCCGGACTTAACCCGCCGAGGGTTAAGATTGCGCTGACACCCAATCGAGATCCGGCGCCGGTTTGGCTGCAAGACGCGAGCAAGGCCAAAGACAGCCTAAAGCTGCGAGAGATCCAGGGATGCCGGATCGCCCGACCAAGCCGCCGCGAAGCGTTTTTGGGTCTCGGCTGCCGCCGCTTCGTCGCCCAGCGCCTGCTGGGCCCGCATCAATCCGAACAATGCCCAGGCATTATTTGGAGACCGCTCCAACGATTGCTCGAACACCTTGCGCGCGCCCTCGGCGTCACCGGCGCGTAGCAGCGCCGCGCCAAGGGATTGGCGGACGGGATAATACCAGTAAGGCGGCTCGAGATAGGGGAGCGCGTCCTGGACCTCGACCGCTCGGGCGTAGGCTTGCACGGCCTCCTGCCAGTTGCCCTGCGCCTCGGCAATGCGGCCTTCGATGACGCGCTGGGCGATTTTCAATATGCCCGGCGCCACCGCCTGGATGTCTTCCGGATAGGTCATGTCCCCGCGCTGTTCCAGTTCGGCGATCTTGGCCGCCTCGGCTTGGGCTTCGGCAATCCGGTTCGACCGCGCATAGGCCACACCCCGCGCGTAGTGCCACATGGACTTCACGAAGGGGAATTCCTCGCCGGGATCCTCGATCGCCAAGACCGTGTCGGGATCGGAGAAATGCGCGTTCACGAAATAGGGCGCTTGTTTGATCAGCTGGACCCAGCCAATCCTCCGCGCCACGTCACCGGAGACGGCGTCTTGCAGACGCGTCACATATTCCAGCGCGGTATCGCCATCGCCCGCCATCAGCGCCGACATCACCACAAAATGAATGTTGTGGACGTGATAACCCTGACGCCAGGCGCTGCTGTCGTCGTCGATTTTGGCAAAGTAGGCGTCATCCGCGTCGACCGCCTTTTTGTTGACCTCGATGGAGTCCTGGAAGCGGCCAATCCGGTAGAAGGTATGGGCTCCCATATGAACAAGATGGCCCGCGCCAGGCATAAGGCCAGCCAGACGCTCGGCATACGGCAGTGCCCGCTCGGGGGCTTTCGAGGCCTCGGTCAGGTGAATGTAGAGGTGGATGGCTCCGGCATGGTCGGGATTGGCGGCAAGCACCTTTTCCGCCGCGGCGATTGCATTGCCCACTTCGCCCTTCGGGGTCAGGCCGTCGGCCTCCCAATAGTCCCAGGCCGTCGTGTTCATCACCGCATCCACATAGAGCACGGCGAGATTCTGATCTTCCGGGTAGGCCTTGTGTGCCTTCGTAATGGCTTCTGCGTACTGCTTGTTGAGCGCCGCCCGATCGGCTTTCGGATCGGCGGAATGGCGCAAGCTCAACGCTTCAATGATGGCGCGCTCGCGCGGGCTGGCGTTTGAAGCGGCTTGCTTTGCCTTTTCAATCGCGGCAAGCGCCGGTTCGTTGTCGTTCGCTTCCATCGGCGCGTTGATATTTGGACCCAGCACATAGGCTTCGCCCCAGTAACACATGGCGCAATCTGGGTCCTGGCGCTGGGCCTCCTGGAAGGCGCGCCGCGCGCCCGAATGATTGAAGGCGTAGGTCCAACGCATACCCTGGTCGAAATAGTCCTGAGCCAGTTTCGAGCTAGTCGAGACCGGCCAAGTTAGGTTCCCGAGATTGTCGAACAGCGGTTCTTGCGCGGCTTGGGCTGGCGCTGCGGGAGCAGCAGCCGGCGGTTCCGCGGGCGGGCTGCCGTCTTCGGAAAAGGCGTCAGGTTGGGAGACCTCAAAGAGCCGGGATGGTCCCAAATAGAAGACCGTAGCCGCCCCGACAACGACCAATGCAATTACCACCAGGACCAATGCGCGTAGCATGTCTTATCCTCCAAGGACGACCGCCGGCTTCGTGCCGCTCCTTCATATAGGAACGATATCCATTTCGCGCGACGGCACTGCGGCAATTAGAGCGGCGTCGAATGCTCGCCATGGCGCCCGCGATCCGTCTTGTCATAGAAGCTCTGCAAGCGCTCCGTGACGTTTTGACCGCCCGACACCAGCGTGTAGGAGGCAAGCGCCTCGGCCTTGAGCTGATCCTCGAGCGGCCGCCCGATCATATCCATGATCGTTCGCTTGGCCGAGCGCACCGCCGCTTGGTCGTTGCGCAGAATGCAGCGCGCCGTTTGCTCGGCGGCAGCCATCAGCTCGTCATGGGGAACCACCTTCGAGATCAGATTGATCTGCTGGGCCCGCTCGGCGTCGATCGGCTCGGCCGTCAGCAGCATCTCGAGCGCCACCGCGACGCCACAGAAATTCACCAGCCGGGCAATGCCGCCATCGCCGTGATGAAATCCGCGCCGAGCTTCGAAGGAGCCGAAATTCGCTTGATCCGAAGCGATCCGGATGTCGCAGGCCATTGCCAGCTCGAAGCCACCCGCCAAGGCCCATCCGTTGACGGCGGCGATCACCGGCTTGTCGAGCCTGTGATAGCCCCGGGGCAGACCGCCCAGACCCAACTCGATCCAATCGGCGATCATCTTCGGCGTAGCGCCCACATATTGCGGCACGAACTCCTTGAGATCCATGCCGGCGCAAAAGGCATCGCCAGTGCCAGTCACGATGGCGACGTCGAGCCCATCGTCCCGGCCAAACTCCTCCCAGGTCTCGCAAAGCAAGCGGTGGACTTCTTGGTTGATCGCGTTCTTGGCCTCGGGACGGTTGAGGGTGACGTAAAGGATGCGGTCTCGTTTTTCGGTTTCGACAACGGGCACTACGGCCTCCCTTGATGACGCAGATGGCTTCGCACGATCATAAAGGGACCAGGGACCCAATTCACCACAGAGAATCTTTGAGCCCGGCCATGGCCGCGTTGTTATGGCCGAACAAGACATAACGAAATTCGATGGCTCACCCCAAATCCATTGCGTAGCTTGATGGCTAGCCGCCAGCTAAAGTGATCCCACCCTTCGGATAGTAATTTGCCATTGCCGCGGGTCGGAACACAGCGACACGCGTCATCGGCCACACGTCGCGGCTGCGCATGATGACGACCATCAACGCAAAGCTATTTTGAGGAAACAACTTGGGGAAACACCGACAAGGAGAGGAAAATGGCACTAACGGACACTACTTCACCTGCTGCGGTTAGGAGCGAAAGCGGAATCGGAATCAGCAATGGCATGGCATGGTTCGTGCTCGCCGTTGCCGCGCTCGCCACAATCTTCGTGGCCTATCGTATCTTTTTGGAAGTGTACGGTTTCTCAACCGGTTTGGACGCCACAGCGCCGGAGTTCCAGTCCACCTGGATGCGGCTACTCTATATTCAATTGCCGGTCATCATCCTCGCCGAAATCGCATGCTGGACCTATCTGATCGTCACCCGGGACCGCAATCTGGCGGCAATCACGCCGGAGCTGGAATTCAAGCGGCTATTCTATGTCACTCTATGGCTGCTCGCCTATACGGTCGCCGTGTTCCCGGTCGGTTTCTGGACCGAGGCGGATGCGACCTGGCATCAACTTACCATGCGCGATACGGCTTTCACGCCAACCCATGTGAGCCTGTTTTACGGCATGGTTCCGATGTACCTGTTCTTCGGCGTCGGCGCCTTCATTTATGCGATGACCCGTACGCCGACTTTCGCCAGGGGCATCTCGTTCATGTTCCTGCTGGCTGTGATTGGCCCATTCCTCATTCTCCCGAACATCGGCTTCAACGAGTGGGGACACGCCTTCTGGCTGACGGAAGAGATCTTCTCGCATCCGCTCCATTGGGGCTTCGTGGTGCTGGGAATTTCAGGGCTAGCCCTCGCAGGCGTCGCTGCTCAAGTGGCAATGCGGCTGCGTGAACTCTTTCCCATCGTATTCAAAACCGATCAAGAACAAGCCTAGCTCCGACACAATTGGCGGCGGCCCCTGGCTGGGGCCGCCGTTTTTCTTTGGCCTATCTCTGACCCAGAAATCGTCTTCGATCGTCTCGGGCGCCGATGCGCTCCCCAGTGCGCTCGCCGAGCCCAATGGGCGGCAGTCCCGATAGACATAATCGGTCGCGGCGGCGAAACTGGCATCACGCCGGTCGGTCAATCGAGGACGGTCACGCCCAATGGATTGGCAGCGCCTAAAAACATTCTACTGGGTTGCGAAAGCGGGCAGCTTTCGCCAAGCCAGTGATGACCTAAACTTGAGTGCCGCCGCGCTTTCCCGCCAAATTGCTCTGCTTGAACAGGATCTGAAGGTAAAACTGTTCGTTCGCCACGCTCGCGGCTTGCGGCTCACGGAGATGGGCGACTCGCTTTTTGATGCAGCCCGCAAGGTCTATGCCGAGACAAAACGGGCCGAATCGCTGCTCGATAGCGCGCGCGGCGCGCCCCAGGGCGAATTGCGAGTCACAACGGCTACCTCATTTGGAACGGGCTGGCTTCCACCGCGCCTCGTGGAATTTGCTTCACGCTACCCGGACATTCGCATCGAACTTCTGATCAGCACCGCAGATCTCGATATCGCCATGCGCGAGGCCGACGTCGCGATCCGATTCGTCTCGGTTGAGCGTCCGGAGCTCGTGCAGAAACGGCTCGCCAAGATCGGATTCCATGCTTGGGCGGCGGCGTCTTATCTTGAGACATTTGGCACTCCGGAGCGCGCGGAAGATTTGGATAGCCATCGCTTGATCGCATTCCTTCGCCCGGTATTCGCCGACTACAGGGCATACAACTGGCCGCTCTGGGCCGGACAAAGCGGCAAGGCTGGGCGTACGCCCGCTCTAAGAATTGATAATATCAATGGAGCATTCCAGGCCGTACGGAGCGGGTTTGGGATCGCCGTGCTGCCGGAATATTACGCCTGGGATTATCCCGACCTCGTCCAGGTCCTACCCGGCCTCGGTGTCTATGAGCGAGAGTTGAATTTTCTGTATCCCCCCGAATTGCGCGCACTGCAACGACTCGTGGTGTTTCGTGATTTCCTCGTTGAGAAACTTCGGACATAGCCTGTTCGCGACAGTTGCTGCGTGTGACGCGACCTGACCAAATTCGTGGCCGATCCAGATGTGATTTGCCGCCGATCCGCATCGAACATCTTCCATTGGCGTTCCGCAGACCACCGAGTTTGCGTTGCTCAACCTGCGCTCAAGCGTGAGGGCTCGGTCAGAAAGATTCTCGCCTGGAGTAAGAGATGATCGGGTGACTTTGCATGGCGGCCAGCCATTTTCCGCGGAAAGCCGGGTTTGACCGGTGAAGCAGGAGAGGTGCGGGCCGCTTGGCGAGCCGGTAGGCGCGAGCAACCGCCCGCCGCGCGGCTTCATTCCCGGTTTGGGCGGTCAGGGCAAGCTCCTGGGTCCGGCCGCGATTGGTGACGATCTCCCAGGCCACACGGTCGTGCGATTTCATTGTCTGGCAGGCGTCGTAGAGGCTTGGCAAAGCGCAGGGATGGCGCAGACCGTGATAGTCGACGGGGGCATCGACAAAGGGAAACTGAATGCCGATTCCTTCGAGTTTGCGGATCAGGTGTGGCTCCATCACGGAAAACAGGATCGGGTATCCGTTTTCCGCTGCTAACTCGATCACGGCTGCGATCAGGCCGGCTGACAGTTGCGGGAACAGCGCGCGCGAGATCGCACGCGCAAGCTTGCTGTCTCGGTTGGCAGGGTCGGTCGAGAACAAACCTCTGCCCGCAGACCCAATGCGACAGCGACGCAGCCGCTCGCGCGAAATCGCTAGCCGTGAGAATTCCACGGCGTGCGGCACGACGCTTGGATCATGCAGGATTGAGTGGCTCGATAGAGCCTGAACCGGAAAGCTGTTGGAGGGCTCATCCGGCTGGGGCAGAACCAGTCTGGCCGTTCCAACCACAATGCCGCTGCCGCGATGGCGCAGCAATATGTGCAGCGAGCGCGCGTCATATTCATCGCTCTCGCGTCCATCCGGATGATCAGCCGGGTCCTCGAAGCTGCGCTCATGGGCGTAGACCTGATAGCGCAGGCGGTAAGCGAGATCGCGAAGCTCGCCGGAATTTGCGCGCACCAGTTCGAAATGCCGGCGGTAGAGGACAAAGGACATCCAGGCTGCCACGGATTCAATGAGGCGTTGCGCGTCTGGGATGCCCGCAGAACCCGAATCCTCTCCGCTTAGCGGCATCTCCGCATCCGCCAATGGCATGGTATGGCTGCTCCAAGAGCGTTCGGCGAAGGCGTTCGGGCCCCAGCCATCACAGTCCTCGCGGCGTTGGGCTCTTTCAATCATGGGAACCTCACTTCAGCTCTGCGGCCGACTAGATCAGCCGATTCCAATGGCCCTGCCTATCGGATCAAATGACCTCGGTTTTTCCGCCTTATGCAATTTCACTTATCGCTTGTTTTTTACAAGTTACAATGTCATGCCTATCTCATTCACTTGCTTTAAGCAAGCCATTTAATTAAGCTGCCCCATGCCCAGTTCCGAAAAGATGCGCGACACCGGATGTCCAGTCGCCTTTGCCCTTGATACTTTCGGGGACCGATGGAGCTTGCTGGTGATCCGCGATCTTCTGCTGAAGGGCCGCGAGACCTATGGCGAGTTCTTGGGCGCCGGCGAAGGGATCGCGACTAATGTGCTGGCCGACCGGCTGAAGGAACTAGAGGCCGGCAAGATCATTCAAAAAACGCGTGATCCGGAAAACCGAAAAAGATTCCTCTACAGCCTCACCGATAAAGGTTTCGACCTGGCGCCGGTGGTTCTGGAGATGATGCGGTGGAGTGGAAAATACGACTCCGGGTCGATCCTGCGAGATCATGTGTTGGAGCGAATAAAAGAGGACCGCGAAGCCTATTTGGCTGAGCTGGATGAGCGCCGGAAATTGAAATTGAAGCTCCGGTCTGTTGCCAAGAATGGCGGGACAACAAAGAATGGGTCCAAAGCAACAATTATCAGTGCTAGGGCGGGCGAGCGCGCTAGTCACTCTGCACGGGAGACCCAGCCTATGGACTTGCCAAAGGTGCCGCTGCCCGAAGAGGGCCTATTCATCACCCATTTTCTGACCGTGGCGGATCAGACCGCCTCGCGGGCCTTCTACGAAGGCATTCTAGGGGGTACAGTCGTGGCCTCCGACGACCCCACCTTCGTCAAGCTGGCGAATTCCTGGATCATTTTGAACCGAGGCGGCGGCCCCACGCCCGACAAGCCGGAGGTGATCTTAGAGCCGCCCCAAGACCCGACCCGCGTCAACAGCTTCCTCAATCTGCGGGTCGCAGACATCTGGGCCTGCTACGACGAATGGAAGGCGAAGGGCGCCAAGTTTCTCACCGAACCGCTGGACAATCACGGTTGGGAGACGCGCTGCTACATGCAGGACCCCGACGGCTACATCATCGAGGTCGGCGAAGCCCACCAGAAGATGGTGAATTTCCTGACGGGCGCGAAGGGCTAATCCGGCCCTCGCTTCACCACGCGATCACGCCATCCTATCGCCGCACCGGCAATCCTTGCTAGACTCACGCCGCCTCTTTAGCTGCGCCACTGATTGCGGGAGTCTCCGGCGTGCTCGAATCCCTGATCGGTTTTTTGATAGCCAATTACTCCTTGACCTTTCTGGTCGTCAGCCTGGTCGCGGGCGCTATTGCACTGCTTGCGCGCAGCAAGAGCCGTTCGCCGGTCAGCCCGATTGAGCCCTTCCTCGCCTACTTCCTGCTGTCTTCGATCGGGTTCTACTATCTCGCCAATTTCATTTTGCATGTCTTCTTCGGCGAGATGAGCGCCCGGTTCATCGGCTGGGCCCAAAGTCCGTTCCAGGCCGAGGTAGGATTCGCGAGCCTCGGCTTTGCAGTGGTGGGATTCCTCGCCTTTCGCGGCAGCTTCGGCCTACGGCTCGCCGCGATCGTTGGGCCGGCATTCTTTCTCTGGGGCGCTGCCGGCGGTCACGTCTACCAGATGATCTCCGCTGGGAACTTCGCGCCCGGAAATGCTGGCATCGTTTTTTATACCGACATTCTGCTCCCGATCATTGGGTTCACGCTGCTTTGGCTGCGCTATAGCGCGGAGGGCCAGGCGCTCAAGACCGGCACCTGATCATCGCGCCAAGCGCGTTGACCACGAGCCGGTAGGCGGTGAGCGTCGCCAGTCCGGTCGGATCGCGTGACGGACGCAGTTCGGTCAGATCGAAGCCAATCAGCCGGCCGCGTTTGGCCGCACCCTGGATCAGCCCAATCGCCTGGCCGTAACTCAAGCCTCCCGGCGCGGGATAGATCATGCCGGGCATCACAGCAGGATCAAGCCCGTCGCAATCGAGCGTCATGACAACATTGGCGCCCTCGGGCAGCAGCGCAATTACCGGCTCGATGCCGCTGGCGTGGAGCTCCGCCGCAACCACCAGCTTAGAGCCCCAGGCCCTCGCATCCTCGACCTCTCGAGCCCGTGCGCTGCCGGGACCCCGCAGACCGACCTGGACTAGCCCCTCGACATTTTTCATTTCGGACGCCCGCCGCATCACGCTGCTCCAGCCCATGGGCTCGCCGCCGACCTCGTCGCGCCAGTCGAGATGGGCGTCGATCTGCAAAATCCAGATCGGTCCACTGTCTTCGAAGCTGGTGAGAAACGGGATCGGCACTGAATCGTCGCCACCCAACAGGATCGCTGCGGCGCCCGCCTCCAGCACGGTCCGGGTGGCCGAACCGATCGCTTCGCGGTTGGCGGGCCCGTCGCCCGGGTCGCCTGGTATATCGCCACAATCGACAATACGCAGATCACGCTCGGCCAGTAGCGGGCCGCCTAAATCGAAATCGTAGTGATCCAGAAACTTCGCTGGCCGCGCGCTTGCCTGGCGGATCGCGGCAGGCGACCCGGCGCAATCGTTCTCGGCGCCCGGCTGATAGGGAGTCCCATGGGGCGCGCCCAATATGGCGATATCGGCTTCCAGGGACCCGGCCAAGTCAGCGGCTGGAAGCCCGAGAAACGTCTGCCTGTCTTGACTGGCCATCGTTGCTTCCAGATTCGAACCTTTGCTTCAGCGCAGCTCTTCGGCGAGGAAGAAGCCGTGTTTCCGAAAAATCTCCCGCCCGGCAGGCTGCTGCATGTAGGAATAAAATTCCTGGGCGACCGGGCCCGCGTCATTCAGCAGCACCATCGTTTGCTGCACCGGCGCATGCTGGTCCTCGGGGATCAATCCGATGGTTCCGCGCCCGGCAATCTTGTTGGAGAGCGCCAGCGGGTAGGCGATTATTCCACCCGACACGCTGTTGGAGACGGCGAGTTCAGCCGCCTGCGCGCCAGTCTGGCCTAACACCAGCTTGGGCTGAATCTCGTCCCATAATCCGGCCTTTTGCAGCGCCTGCTCCGCGCTCTGGCCAAAGATCGCGTTTTTTGGGTTGGGTATCACCAGTCTGATCAAGCGGCCATCGCTCAGCGCTTGTCTCAAATCGCTTAGGCTTGGATCGGGCTTCAGCCTCGAGCCCTCGGGAACGAACAGGGCGATACGTCCGACGCCATAGACTGCGCCATCATCGGGCGTCATGCCGTCCCGGGCGAGGTTCAGCGCGTTCTTTTCATCCGCCGACATGTAGATTTGGTAAGGCGCGCCCTTTCGGATTTCGTCGGCAAGCTCACCGCTCAGCCCGAACGAAATCTCGATGACCTCGCCGGTGTCGGCCAGGAAGGCTTCGGCAATCTCGGGCAGCGTAAATTGCAGGTCCCAGGCCGCCGCGACCTGCGTGGGTTGCTCGGTCTCTGCGGCCGGAGCCTCGGTCTGCGCGGCGGCGGAGAGCGCGCAATGGCCAAGCCCGAGCAAAGCCAGCGCCCCGGCGGCAAAGCCGCGACGGTTGACTGGCCCAAATGCATTGAAGCCTGTTGGAACCATGCCTCCTCGCCCTCGAAACGCCCAAGCTCAGCATATCGGCCTGGGCACCGGCAACCTTGCGGGGCGAATTTGTTTAAGCGCCCCGGGGCGTTGGGTAAGGCGCGAGAAGTTGCCGAATGGGTGCGTATAGCGGCGACCATGCTCGATCTGGTAGCCTCGCGCCCCAACTACCGCGGCAAAAGGGATTGGCAAAATGGCCGATGAGGCGCTTAAGCAAGAGGTTCACCGGGAATGGGAAGCCGCCGCGGTTGGCTATGCCAGATGGGACGAGTCATTGGCCAGGGGACTGGTAGGTCCCACCCAAGTCATGCTCGATCTGGCGGGCGTTGGGCCGGACATGCGGGTCCTTGATCTTGCTTGCGGCGCGGGCGGTCAGACCATGTTGGTGGCCGAGCGCGTCGGACCGGGAGGCGAGGTGGTTGCCGTCGACATCTCGGCCGCCATGCTGGCGCATACAAGAGAGCGGGCCGCCCAGGCTGGCTTCGACAACATCGAAACCCTGGAGACCGCGGCAGAGGATCTGAATGCGCCGGCAGAGTCCTTTGACGCCGCCATTTGCCGGCTCGGCGTGATGCTATTTCCCAATCCGGCAGCAGGACTTGCCTCGGTCGAGCGCGTGCTCAAGCCCGGGGCGAGGTTTGCCGCAATCGTGTTCTCGACGCCTGAGGCAAACGCCTACATGGCGGAGTCCATGCGGATCTTGCGCGATCACGCCGGCAAGCCGCCGCCGGAGCCCCGCGAGCCCGGAGTCTTTGCCTTAGGCGAGCCAGGTCTCCTGGAGAGACTGCTTGAGGAGGCTGGTTTCGAGGACGTCGAAACCCGGATCATGAGGGCGCCGCTGCGGCTTGTCTCAAGCGCCGATGCGCTGGAACTGATGCGACAAGCTTTTGGGGCCTTCCGCGCCGTTATCTCGGATCTCGGCGAGCCCAAGCAAGAGGCCGCATGGGCAGATGTGGGCGACTATCTCACGAGCCTCGAAGGCCCGCAGGGCTTTGAGGTCGAGCGCACCTTCATCGTCGGCTCAGGAGCAAAGCGCCCTTAGGCGATCGGACCCGGATACAGCGCCCAACGGCGACGCGTCATTCGTCACCTGGCGCCATGCCCTTCTTGGTCAGTTCCTCGACGGCCTCTGAGGTCTTACCGAGGCCTTCGAGCCCCATGCCCTTGAGCACGTTCGGCGCCTTGGTGAACTGGATGCCTTGATATCCGACGATCTGGATCAGATTGCCCCAAGGATCGCGGAAGTCGATATTAGGCTCCGGGGTGAGCTCGACGCCCATCTTTTCCAGCGCGCGGCGCACTGCCGGCTTGTCGTCCACAACGAGGCCGAAATGACGGTCGTCGTCGGGCGGCTGTTTGCGGCCCTTGGAGAGCGCGAGGAATTGATCGCCAAGATCGATGAACGCCATAGCGTCGCTCTTGCCGCGCAGCTCGAAATCCACGAACCCGCCATAGAATTCCAGCGCCTCGTCGATATCGCCAACTTCCAGGGCGACGTGGTTCATGCCGACCGCGCGGGCCTTTCTGGTGTCCGCCATTTGCATACCTCCAGCACAGGGCAGCGTCTCAACAAGGCGTTATCATAGCGCGTCCTCACGGCAGGCGTGAGGCTGGCCTGCTCGAAACCGCCACGGCTTGGAAGCGTTGCGGCCCACCCGGCGCGGGTGAGGATTTCTAATAGGTGGAGTTCGATCCGCCGGCCCGCGGCCAGACCTTGGATTGCTTGACGGACTCGATGTTGCTCCTGATCGAGGCCTTCAATTCCTTGCCCTGGGGCCAGAGCTTTGGCTGGTGGATGGTGTCCATGGTGTCTCGCACCGAGGATTGCAGCTTGTCCAACTTACCGCGGGCGCGCAGCTCGGCCTCCCGGTAGCAGTCGCGCTCCTGGGAGAGCGCATCGAGCGCTTCTATGGCGTCGTCGCTTGCCACCGTTCCCTTGGCCGATTTGTCGATATAGTTGTCGCGCGCCGGCGTGCCGTCTGGATTCTGGGTATAGGGCGACCAATTGTCTTGGGCTTTTGCCGGCTCTTCGCTGCCGTCGGGAATCTCTTCGGGCGCGCCGAAATCACAAGCTGGCCTGTCATGCCTTGCCAGCAATGTGGGCGGGGGCGATGGAATGTCGAAGGCTTCGGCGATGGTCCACGGGCGGCGCTCGCAGCCAGCACCCCAGCTGCAAGCGGCCATTACAAGCCCGGCAATCGCAAAACGAAGCACTTGATGCCGGCGCGAGGACCCGCGGACGGCGTTTGACCCGAAACGACGCAAAACCAACAACTCCTGGTCAACCGCTATACTATTGCGGCCGATATTAAGAGTACCGGCCATTGCTTGGATTTGGCCCGGTTGGTCGTGGACCGCCTTCGGCCCATTGACACCAGTCCCTTGAAGCCCCTGCAGTGTCGCCCATGCTGGTTAATGAACCGTTGTGCTCAATACGGTGCGGGAGGGAGAATCTCGAGGGCGCAAGCGCCAAATCGATACTGGCGAATTGGGCATGGAGGCATTAGGTTTGGGCCCGCTTCTGCAAGCTTTCGTAATGCACAGCAGGAGCCGGTGACCGGCGCGTAGTTGCCGGGTGGGAGTTGGGTCGATGTTCGAGCGTCGGCGGCGCGTAGCGAAGATTTTCGAGAGGGCAAGAGCTGCGGGCGATTGGGCCGGTGATGCCTTGTCATCCAGTTTTTTCAGAATGTGGTATTGGCTCAAACATGTCTGGCGGGTGCCGGCCCGCGAGCCGGCATTCCTCGCCAAACGCCGCAAGGATTTGGCGCGCAATTGGCCGCCCGCGGGCCAGGAGGGCGATGCCGAGCTGCGTGGCGGGCGGTATAACGCCTCATGGCTCAAGATAGGAGCCGTGGTCGCTGTGGTTCTGATCTCTGCTTATGCTGTTGTCAGCCCGCGGCTTGGCGGCCGCTTTACCGAGGAATTGACGGTCAATACCCAGCAGGCCATGACCAACTGGCTGAGCCGGATGCGGGCCTCGCTGTCTGACCGGGGATACAGCGCCGATGACCGCAAGACGGCCGAATTGGCCCGCGACGACGTCGCTCCGCCAGCTGCTAGAACGGCTGAGCTGACAGGCCAGACAGCGGACCCCAAGCCCACCGGGTCGATTACGGAGACATCCGACCTTGGCGAGCCGGTGCCCGTACCCCAGCGCCCGCCTGAGGGCGTGAAGATGACAGCGCTGGCACCGGCGGAAATCGACCTGCCGCCGGCCAAGCCAAAATCAGCCAAAAGAAACCAGCAGCAGGCGATAGCCGGCCTCTCGAAATTGCTGAAAATGTCCCAAGAAGCGCCACCACTGCGGGAGCCGCGTACCGCCCTGTTGCTAGCGCTCGAAGCCTATATGCACCCTGAGGCTTCGGCCCTGCCGCGCGCGCAACGGGCCAAGCTGAAGCAACGGCTCCACGGCGGCGCCGGGAAGTCCGCCAAGCCACGCAGCTTCCCCACCCATGGCAGCACCGTCTATTCGGCCGTGTTCAGCCCCAACGGAGCCCACGTGGTCTCGGCCTCGGCGGACGGAACAGCCCGGATCTGGGACGTCCGCGATGGCACCGAGCTCAAGCTCCTGGACGACCACAGCGACCAGGTCTTCGGCGCCTTTTACAGCCCCGACGGCTCGCGGCTGATCACAACCTCGAAGGATCGGACGGGACGGATCTGGGACACCAAATCCGGTAGCGGAAGCGTCGTGCTGCGCGGCCATCATGGCCCCGTACACCGGCCATCATTCGATGCGGTTGGCGGCCGCGTTGTCACCGCTTCGGCGGATGGGACCGCGATCGTTTGGGACGCCAAGTCGGGCCGGAAACTGGTGACAATTACGGGCCATGACGGTCCGGTTTGGAGCGCAACATTCAGCCCAGACGGCCGCTTCGTGGTCACGACCTCCAAGGACGGGACCGCCCGGATCTGGCTATCGGTCTCAGGCGACCCAGTCGCCAGGCTCGAAGGCCATCGATCGGATGTGGTGAGCGCCGCCTTCAGCCCCGACGGCTCGGCGCTGGCCACCGGGTCCAGGGACGGCTCGGTCCGGCTTTGGGATCCTGAAACGGGAAAGCAGCTAAGCGTGCTGCGGGCGCACAAACAGACGGTCATCACCGTTGTCTTCAGCCGGGACGGCGCGTATCTGGTCACGGCATCGTTCGATGAAACCGCGAAGATTTGGGAGCTCGCCACCGGGCAAGTGCTGTTCGAATTCCAGGTCGGTGGCCAAGAGGTTCGCAGTGCGGAGCTATCGCCCGATGGCCGGTCCCTGCTGACCGTGTCGAGCGACGGCACCGTTTCGATCTGGCCGGTGACGTTGAGTAAGGCCGACTTGGCAAATTCAGTCCTGGAGGCGGCTGGCGGTTGCCTCAGCCAGTCAGAACGCAGCGCGCTCGGCATCTCGCTTGACCGGCCAGCATGGTGCGGCCCGGAGGCTGGCAATCGAGTTGGCGGTTTGACCGCCGGCGATTAGCCGCGCCGCGGCGATGCTCTTCCCGCTGGGTGGGACACGGCGCCGCCGGCAACCATATCGGCAATCTGTACTGGCGATCTGGACAGCTAAAGATTAGGCTTCGCTGGGCTGCAGATTTAGGCGCCGCCGGCGGCCTGGGGCAGGTGCAAAAAAGGCGTTGCGAACAAATAGGAGACTGGGACGATGTTTGAGCGTCGGCACCATGTGACGGTGATCGCTGAAGGATTGAACATTGCGGGTGACGTGACCGCCGAGGGAATGGTCGAGATGCATGGCCAGATCGAGGGCGAGTTGAAATGCACGGCACTGCGCGTCTCGCAGCGGGGCCGCGTCAAGGGCAAGATTATCTCAGAGGATGTGGTGGTGAACGGGATCGTTGACGGCCCCATCTACGGCACCAATGTGGCTCTGGAATCCAAGGCCAATGTGACCGGCAATATCCATCATGAGTCGCTTTCGATTGAGCGCGGCGCCTCCTTCGATGGCCGCTCGCTGCAAAAGAACAAGCCCACCAAGGTAACGTCCACCAGATCGGCCGCGAAGAAGGCGTCCGACGATGCGGATTCCGATATGCCGGAACCTAAGACCGCAGCAGATGCCGAGGACGAGGCGACCGTTCGAGCCAGCGAAGCGAGCTGATTCCGAAGTCCAATTGATGTGAGACCGGGCGTCAGGTCGGCGCACTGCGCCGGCGGCATCCCGTCTGAGCTAGGCCGCCGCGCTTTCTTCCACTTTGTCCAGAAAGCACTTCGCGCCCTTCTTCTTGCATTTCTTGCGATAGGCGCGCGCCCAGGAATCGTATTTTCCCAATTCCCGCAGCTGCTCCACCAGCTCGTGCAGAAAAGCCTGCTTCCTGGCGTTGCTCTTCATTTTCTTGAATTCGGCCTTTTGCCGGCGCGTCATGGTGCACCCGATACAGCGCCCAGCCTTCTTGTAAGTGCAAACGTCAATGCAAGCCGAAACCACCAACTGCTTGTTCTTGCTGCCCATGCAATGAGCCCCAGACCCGGTTACCAATCCCGCAGTGCGCCCGCTGGCGGTGCCGCGACAGCGGAAACATAGCAGCACCACGAGGCGTCTTCCCGTCCTATTTTCGTAGAACACGAGAGCTGAATAATTAGCGTTTCCCGTCGTCTCTTATTCGCCATTCTCGCGCCGTTGCGATTGTTGCAACGCGATCTCGGCCAAGCGCTCGAAAATCACCTTGCGCATGCCGTGATAGGGCGCGGCTTCGCCCTTGCTCCAGATTTCGACCGTGGGGTGGGCGCATTTGCAAAGCCGCGCAATATCTGCGGACGACATGTCCAGGTTCGACCGGGCCTCGACAATCGCGTGCTGGAAGGCTGCACGGTCGTCGAGGTCGGCCGCCAGCAAGAACGCCCGGTAATCCTCCAACGTGTTCCGTTCCGCGCCCATCTCACCTCCGCAAACGGCGATCCGCCCGCGGTCCATGGAAATCCGCCCTCAAAATGCGGCGCGCATCCTGTAATTGGCCCGGTCGCATTGCAAGGGTATTTGCAATTGCCTACGATCTTGCCTTGCGACGCCGCATCGCCCGTGTGAGCTTTTCCGCCCATGTCTCCGCACCGCCCATCGGTTATCAAAGATGGCGACGCCATCGAATTTGGGATCACGACCGAAACCGAATTCCGGATCCCCTACACCTTCGTCGAAGCCCTGAATGAAGGCACGCTGTGCGACCGCCAGCCCGGTTCATTCGAGCGCGCGGCCAACGAGCAGCGCTTGTTCCAGGTGGTGAACGCGGCAAACCAGAACATGATTGCCACGGCAATGATCCAAGATTACGCGCGCGGCGCCGACGGCGCCCAACACGAAGGGCAGTTCGGTGGCATTATCGTGCATCCCGCCGCGCGCGGATTCGGCATCGCCTCGCTGCTCAGCAAGATCGTTATGGTTCACGAGTTCGGCGCCAACCGCTACGACGCTGGAGAAGAAGAGTATGTGGCTCATGTGATGGACGGCAATAAGGCTCCGATCCACGCCCTGGTCCATGCGGGCTTCAGGCCCGAAGGCTACCTTCACGTCCATCTCGATGACTTCAGTGGCGCCATGGGTCATATGGTCGAAGAGGGCCAGAATGAGATTGTGATGCACCGCTATGTGTTTGACCCCGCCGCCCTAGACAGCCTGATCTTCGATCTGTGGAAATTCCAAACCGAGGATGGCGGAGTGATTCAGAATCACCATGATGGCGTTAGGGTCGCGGTCGATTTTGCAGACGTGATCGATCCCGCCTATGTGGAGGCCCACATAGATTACCTGAAGGAGCGCGGCCGTCTTCCAGACCGATAGGCGGCTACCCAACGCCCCGACCCAAGCTGGGTCGCAACGTCCCAGAGAGGAGCGCATGAAAACTCTAGCTGGCTTGATTGCCGTCGCTGTGTTTTGCCTGGCAACCGTCTCCGCCACCACCAATGCCGAGGCGTGGGGCAATAAGCGCTACTACCAATGCTATTTCCATGGCTGTGGCTCCGCCTACCGCTATGCCTATCCGCGCTATCGCCGGGTCTATGAGCGGTATCGTCACCGTTGGCAGACCTACCCGCGCTATTACTGGCAGGGCTATCCCACCTATGGCCGCAGATACGGCTACGGTTACTGATGCCGATTCGCCGAAATCATTCTGCAGTCAGGATTGGAGGAACCGGATCGGACGGGGCATGACTTGCCACCTGTCCGGCAGGTCTTTCTAGCGAGACGTTCGGTTGGGCTCCAGCAGGCCAGACCAGTGGCTGAGAAAGTCCCCGAGCCAGCGGCGCACCTTGGGTCCGTGCTCCACATGGTCATCAATCTGCTGTAGCCGCGGCTTGGCGCCGGGGAGCGCGAGGCGCTGGGCCGCCTTAGTGGTCCAACGGTTGATCATGATGTGGGAGGCCTCGGGGTGAAACTGCACGCCGAAGTGCTTTTCGCCATACCGGAAGGCCTGGTTATCGAAGGTCTTGCTCCGGGCCAGCTGCACCGCCTCCGACGGCAGCGAGTGCCCCTCCCGATGCCAATGGAACATGTGGGAAGGCCAATCTAAGAGGCGGGTACCCTCCTCGGTCGGTTGGATCTCGTGGTAACCGATCTCGACACGGCCGTCGGGATGGAAGCGCACTTCGCCGCCCAAATGCATTGCGAGCATCTGAGCGCCGAGGCAAATCCCGAAGATCGGCTTTTCCTCTTTGAGTGGCACGCCGAGCCATTCGATCTCTCGGCTCATGTAGTCCGCCGGCTCGGTGGCGCTCATGGGCCCGCCGAAGATCACCACCGCCGAATGGCCCTCCATGGTTTCGGGCAGCAGGTCCCCGAGGCGTGGAATCCGGATGTCCAGTTCGAATCCATGGTCCATCAGCCAACGTCCCACATGGGACGGACTGGCTCCGGCATGATGGCCAATCATAAGTATGGGGGCATGAGGGCCGCGCCCATCGGCTCCCTGTGCGCCGCTTGCCTTGGCTAGCTCGTTGTCAGCCTTCATCGCCGCCCTTCGCCTTGGCCGCGCCTTTGCGCCCGGTGAGCTTTGACAGCCAGTTGACCATGATGCCCCAGGTTCCCGGCCGGCCCGGATCCTCGCGCGCCTTGAGCAGCCAGCCGGTGAATGGAACCGTCAGGAAATGCGGCGCAATCCGCAGGGTCGCCGCACTGATCATGGTCATCAAGCCCGGCACGATGATCTGCTGGCCGCACATGAAATTGGTATAGGCGATCCGGGCGACTGTTTCTGTGCTCATGGCGCCCATTAAATACATATAGAATCGGTGTCGCGTTCCGGAGCGCTCATGGAAATCCGTCGCCACGGGTCCCGGCGCCAGCACCGCGACCTTGACGTTTTCGGCGTCAATCTCATAAGCCAACGCTTCGGTCAGCGACATCACATAGGCCTTGCTGGCATAATAGACCGCCATATTGGGGCCGGGAATGAAGGCGCCGAGCGACGAGACATTCAAGACGCCCCCACGGTTCCGCTCGATCATGCCGGGCAGAAACTGCCAGGTAAGATCGGTGACCGCGCGCATATTGACGTCGACCTGCCGCAGCAGGTCGGCGCGGGCCGCTTCGTGAAAAAGCGTGCCCGATGCGATGCCTGCATTGTTCACCAGATAATCGACTTTGATGCCTGACCGCTTGACGGCGTTGGCAACCCGCTGGCAGCCGGCATTGGTCGCCAAATCGGCAGCCTGGGCGTGAACCGTAATCGAGAAGTCCGCGCAAAGTTCATCTGCCCGTTTCCGCAGATTGGACTCGCTGCGCGCCACCATGACGATGGTGTGCCCGGCCCGGGCAAATTCCCGCGCCAGCGCGTATCCGATTCCCTCGGTGGCGCCCGTAATCAGCGTAACCGGCGGCGCTTCTGGTGGTCTTGTCTGTCCCTCGGCCTCGGACTCTGGGGCGGTGCTACCCGCCGCGGTGTCGTTAGCCATCGCTCCCAACCGATTTCATCTGATTCTGTTCAACCTTCTTGCGCAGCCGGATTCGGTCCCGAGACGAGACGCCAAGCAGCTCCGCCACCCGCCAGATCAAATTGGACTCGAACTCGTGGACCTCTCCGTCCGCCATCACAATTTCCCAAAGCATTTCGACGATCTTCTGCCGCCCCTCATTGTCGAGCTTGCTGGTGATGACGCTGGTGAAGCTATAGAGATCGACCGCTTCGTGTTCGCGTTCTTCGGCCTGGGCAACCAATTGCTTCGTTTGTGCCGCATCCATTCCGAAGCGCTGCTCCAGGACCCGCTTTATGGCCTCCCGCTCGCGCTTGTCGATTTCTCCATCGATAACCATGGCCCTGACCAGCAAGGCGGCCGCGGCAAGCCGCAGCTCCTCTTCTTCCAGGTCATTTGCGTCGTCTTCGTTCTGGACCAGATGATCCATAAAGTCTTTTACGGTGTTCCAAAGCGCCATTTTTTCTCGCACCAAGAGAGCTTTAACCTAAGGCGCGCTAACATACGCGCTCCCAGGATTGAGCGCGAGCCCCCGCGGACCAAATCCAAGCGGTCTTGGCTGACGCTGGATCGGCTGCACCGCCGGCGGGTTGCGACTGCCTCGCGGGGCCCATGTGCGAATGCTATATTGTGGTCCAGGAAGCGACCATCGGACGGTCCCGGCCCGCATGAAGCGGCCGCCGATGGCATGAGCCCGCAGCGCCCTTTACGGCAACAGGTCTCGAAATGAACCCCGACGAACAAATTACGGAAACCGGGCCGACCGCGCCCTCCGCCGAAACCGTCCCAGCCGAACCCGCCATGAATTGGCAGGAGGCCATCGACACGTTTTGGACCGACTTCGTCGCGGCGCTCGAAATCCTCACCACGCCCTGGGCGTTGGTGCAGATCGTCGTGATTCTGGCCTGCTATCTGCTGGCGCGCTTCGGCGCCCAATACCTCACGCCGATCCTCGAAAAGCAGATCCGGCGGATCGAGCAACAGCCCCAGTTGATGCGGGTGCTGGTCGTTCCACTGCGCCGTTTGAGCTGGATCCTGTTCGCGCTCGCGTTGTGGCTGTCGGCAGAGCTCATGCAGCTCGTGACCTGGCCGAGCCGCAGCTACTACGTGATGATCGCCGCAACGCTGGCCGCGGCGGGCGTGGCGATCTCGATCGCTTCGCGCTTCATCCGCAACCGCTCCATCGGAAACATCTTCACCTTTGCCGCCATCGCGATGGCGGCACTCATCATTTTCGGCCTGTTCGATGAAACCGTGGCGGCGCTGGACGCACTGGCTTTCTCGTTCGGATCTTTCCGGGTCTCGCTGTTGCTGTTGCTGAAGGCCGCGCTGTTTTTCGCCGCCCTATTCTGGCTTGCTCTGGCGCTTGGAAAGTTCTCCGAACGCCGGATCCGGCGAAATACCGAATTGGCGCCCGCCCTGCAGGTGCTGCTCTCCAAGGTCGTAAGGTTCGGCCTGTTGACCCTGGCCACCCTGGCCGCGATCTCGGCGCTCGGAATCGATCTCACCGCGCTCACGGTATTCTCTGGTGCGCTCGGCATCGGCCTTGGTTTCGGCCTGCGCAGCGTCGCTTCCAATCTCATCAGCGGCATCATCATCCTGATGGATCGGTCGATTAAGCCCGGCGACGTCATCGAGGTCGAGGGGACCTTCGGTTGGATCAACTCGCTGCGGGCCCGCTACGTCTCCATCGTCACCCGTGATGGCATTGAATATCTGGTGCCCAACGAGCACTTCGTGACCGACAGGGTGATCAACTGGTCATTCTCCAGCCGCAACGTACGCATGGAGATCGAGTTCGGGGTCGACTATGGCAGTGATCCCCACCAGGTCCGGGAGATCGCGGTTGAAGCGGTATCCGGGCTCGACCGGATCCTGGATGCGCCCGAACCGGTTTGTCACATAAGGGGTTTCGGCGACTCCTCCATCGACTTCCTGCTGCGCTTTTGGATCGAGGACCCCAAGGGCGGGCTCGCCAATGTGAAAGGGCAGGCGTTTCTGGCGATCTGGGACGCCTTCGAACGCGCCGGCATCAAGATCCCCTACCCCCACCGCGAGGTGCTGGTGCGGAGCGCGGACGAGCCCGTGCCGGTGCGGGACCCTTTCAAGCCCGCAAAACCGAAACGCGCACGGTCCGCCCGCCAAATCGACCCCGCTATCGAGGGATGAAAACCTGCAGATGAGCTATTGCCGCCCCGCGGCGCCGGGGCCTGATTTGGCGGGACATTACAGTGCTTCAGTTCACTATTCACGGGGCGGCCTATTCGTTATATTCCGGCAACCATCGCCCGGTTACCGCCATCGAGCGGGCCCGAGGCTTCGGGGGACGGCGGATGTTTTCCAAAACTAGACGCGCGCTGATCACATTTTTGCTTGCCTGTGCGGCATTGGCGTCGGGCGAGGCGCTGGCCAAGGTGGGCCTGGAATATCTCTCGAAGGCCGAGCAGAAGCAGGTCTGGACCAGCACCCGCAATATTGCCCGCATCGATGCGATCCTTTCGGCCTGCAACCGCAAGACCAATATCGACCGCCGCATCGTCGCGGCCGTCAGCCCCTGCCTTAAGCCGAATACCATCGGCGCGCTGCGGTCCTATTGGCGCAAACAGAAGGCAAAATACGCCAAGGAGCTGCCGCAGCTCGATTGCAACAACGACTACATGAAAAAAGAGATCAATAAGGCAGTTCGCCAGTTCAATCAGCTGGTGTCCGAGGTTCGCGACAACTGCCGAAGATGCATCTTCTGTTGATCCGCGAGCCATCGGGGCGGTTGGCCCTCTGAAACTGCCCAGGATTTGGGCGATCTCGCAGCCATTCCCACCGATCTGATGCCATATCGCAACGCATACAGACAAAATTGCCTGCAATTTAGTGAAATTGATTGAGTTGGCGGCTCCGGCGCAGTTAGCATTCAGGTCCATCATGACGTATGGATGGATTCCCCTTTTAGAGGCCCGGCCTTTGTGCCGGGCCTCGGCGATTTCATTCCATGGCGACCAAAATCCTCACCATCGGCTCTTAAACGCCCGTCCCGAAGCTCAGGTCTCGCGAATTGCCCTGCCCGCGCTCAAGACCAGTACCGGCAGCTTGAATCACCTTCGATTCAATGAGTTATCGACTTCTGCTTGCATGTAGTGTGCAGCGATAATTTGACGCAACACGGCGAAAAACGAAGCATTTAGGCCGCAAATCCTTGTCCGGTGAAGGGCGGCAGCCCTATACTCGGATCGTTGCGAATGGTTTGGATGGTGGCAATGGCGCAGTTCAACAGCACGCGGCGGTTGAAGCGGAAGTGAGCTCTGTCATCGCTTGGGTTCGTCGCCGAGTGGCGCGCTGATGAAATTGCGCGTCGAAATCTCGAAGGCGTCCCAGCCCTCATCCGGCAGCACTCCGGTTTTTCCTGCACCCGATAGGCGGAGAAGGCGGAATCGGCAGGAGGAGAGTTCTGCTTACAATTGAGTCTAGGGAGAAGAAGTAATGAGCACCACATTGAAAAACGCCAATGATGCGATCCTAAATCGGGTGGTTTCTAGCGACCCCCGGGTACCCGGCGTGGTCGCGATGGTGACGGACGCGACCAATAATATCTATGAAGGCGCCGCCGGGGAACGGGTCATCGATTCCGGCGACCCGATGACATTGGATACGGTTTTCTCGATCTACTCGACCTCGAAGGCGATTACCGGAACCACGGTCATGCAGTGCGTTGAGGAGGGCCTGCTCGACCTCGATGCGCCGGCCAAGACATATGCACCCGATATCGGCGAGCTCCAGGTGATTCAAGGGTTCGACGACAATGGAGATCCGATCCTGCGGGCGCCCAAGCGCGACATCACCACCCGAATGCTGATGCTCCACACCGCAGGCTTCGCCTACGATTTCTTCGACGAGACTTACAACCGCTTGGCGGAGGAGCACGGGCAACCCAGCGTTTTGGCCGCCAACAAGGCGGCGATCATGACGCCACTATTGTTCGATCCCGGCGACAAGTGGAATTACGGCACCAATCTCGATTGGTGCGGCCAGGTCGTGGAAGGCATCCGCGGCAAACGGCTCGGCGAGGTCATGCGGGAGCGCGTGTTCGATCCGCTCGGCATGGTCGACATCGGCTTCACCATGACGCCTTCGATGCGTGAGCGGATGGCGCACATCCATTCGCGCGAGGCCGACAACTCGCTCACTCCCCGGCCCGATATCGAGCTGCCCCCGGATCCGGAAATCCATATGGGCGGCCACGGTCTCTGGTCGACCGTGGGCGAATATATGAAGTTCATCCGCATGTGGCTGAATGACGGCGCGGGCCCCAATGGCCGCGTGCTGAAGCCCGAGACCGTGCAGGCAGCCGTCACCAATGGCCTGCAGCCCCACCAGGAGGTCGTCATGTTGCCGGGTGTGATCCCCTGGCTGTCCAACGACGCGGAGTTCTTCCCCGGGCTGAAGAAATCTTGGTCCTACACCTTCATGGTGAATGACGAGGAATTCCCAACCGGGCGCCCCGCGGGCGCAATCGGCTGGGCCGGCCTGCCCAACCTGTTCTACTGGATCGACAGGGCGAACGGATTTGGCGGCTTCTGGGCAACTCAGATTTTCCCGTTCGGAGATCCGGTCTCGTTCGTCGGATATATCGACTTCGAGACGGCGGTCTACCAGAGCGCGGGTCTGAAAGCCGCGGCCTAAATCGGCCCGGCGCTGGTCCCGAACCAGTGAATTGCGAGAAGATGCGGCGGCGCCCTCCGGGCGCCGCCGTTATCGTCTGAGACGTGTATAAGCCCGGAGGATGCCGAGAGTCCGATTTAGGGCGGAAGATTTCTATGATACGGCAAATTCTTGGTCGGGCGGACGCAGAGTGAACACAAAGGTTTTACGGCGAGGCAACAAATCGCCATGGCATCCTTCCTGGAATGGAATTAAGACCTATATGCAATCTGCGGCACCGCAGCAGCGCGATTTGATGGTTCGACGCCGAAGGATGAAGGGATGAGAAAGAAGAATGGGATTTCGGCAGATGCGGAGATGTCATGGCTGTCCGATGATGGCGATCTCAAGGGGCTGACCTCGACACTGGTTCGCCAGACCGCCAAAAGCCTCGCTGGCCGGGTTTCCTTTGCGCTCTACTCCAAGCATTTCGAGATAATCCGGGCCGATACCCAGGACCTGAAGGAGCTCGCCTATCTGCTGCGCTTTCAGGTCTATGTCCAAGAGCACGGTTTCGAGAAGGCCGAGGACCATCCAGGCGACCGCGAGAAGGATGAGTTTGACGACCGCTCGATGCACATTCTCTTGCGCCACCGCACCAGCGGCATTGTCGTCGGCACCGCCAGAATGGTTCTACCGCACGAGGACGACCTTGCTAACAGCTTTCCGGTCCAGACCGTGTCGAGCCATCCGATTGTGCAGGATCTGGACGTGGCCGCCCATGCGACCGAGTTCTCGCGGCTGGCGATTTCACGGGAGCGGCTGAAGCGGTGCCATGTCGGCTCTAGCAGAAGCAACAGCAAGATCTCCCAGATGCTTGCAAAGCAATTGACGCCTTATCTCTCGGTCGGATTGATTGGCGGCATCTTCGAGATTGCGGCGGAGAACGGCTATCCGATAGTGCTGGCGATTATGGAGCCCTTCATGGTCCGCAATCTCGGCAAGATCGGCTTGGATCTGCCCTTTGTCGACAGCCCGGTCGAGTATCACGGTCTGCGCCACCCATGCGCGATCCCCAGCCTCCACGACACATGCGCTGCGATGAAGAAACAGGACCGTGCTGCTTGGGAGATCGTGACCAATAAGGGTCGAACCCAGGAGCTTGCCCTGACCGCGCAGACCCGGACCGAGGACGCCCGCCGGGCTGTGGCCCAAGCCTTCCGCTTGGCAAAGCGTCCGGCCACGGTGGCGCTACGGGCGCCTGGATCCAGGTCCAAGCCGAGGGGCGCGGTGCATAAGGTGACGGCCATGGTGAACCGCCCCGCCCGGGAACGAGCTCCGCGGCGGCGTTGAGCGGCCGCTCCTGATGCTTATGGCGTCGCGCTCGGCGCCCGAGCACACTCTCGGACCACCGCCTCAGCGTTCAGCCGAAGATTCCCAATCGGTTCACGATCGCCGCCAGCCACACCAGACCGGCGAGCAGCAACGCGAAAAAGACCGCCGCCGAGGCTAAGTCTTTTGTAACGCGGATATCGTCGTGCCTCTGGGGCTGGACGTGGTTGCAAAGGCGCTCGATGGCAGTGTTCATAAACTCCACCGACAAAACGAAAAGTAAGCTCGCCACCAGCGCGAGCCAGATCCAGATATTGCTTGCAACAAAAAACGAGAAGGGGAGCGCGATCACCGCAATGACCACTTCCTGCTTGATCGCCGCCTCGGTCATGAAGCCCTCGAGGAGACCGCGAATCGAATTCTGCGTGGCGGCGACGATCCGGGCCAAGCCGCCCCTTCCAGGCAGCGCGGACTTTTGTTCTGGGGCCCCTTGGCCAGTCTGCTCGGGGGGCGTTGCGGTGTCTTTTCGTTGCATGTTTGATGCTCTCGTCCGGCAACTAGGCGGCACGCCGCGGGGCGGGTCAGGCAGCGCTGCAATGATTCCCCAGCATATCGAATTGGACCAATTAATTCAGGTGCGGATTGATAGCTGCGGATGGCAAGAATGAACCCCCGCTGAAACCGCCGCACCAGAATATTTCCCGGAAACCGGCAAAGCTTTGAATTATGATCGCCCGAAGCTAAGGAGCTTTCGAAGTGCCCAAGGTCGCAGTCATTCAGAAGCCGCCCACTCTCTTAGACCGTCAGGAGACTCTCAAGGGCGCCCTCAAGTCGATTAAAGAGGCCACCGGCGAGGGAGCCGATCTGCTGGTATTTCCCGAAGCCTTCATTCCCGGCTATCCAAGTTGGATTTGGCGCCTGGAGCCCGGGCGCGACACAGCTTTGAGCGCCGAGATACACCAGCGGCTTCGGGAGAATGCGGTCGACCTGTCGAAGGATCACCTTCAGCCGATCCTGGATGCGGCCGCCAAACACCAGGTCACAATCGTTCTTGGCATCAACGAGCTGGATAGCACCTTCAGCGGTTCGACGTTGTTCAACACCGTTGTGATCATTGGCCCCGATGGGCGGATTCTCAATCGCCACCGCAAGCTCATGCCTACCAATGCCGAACGCATGGTGTGGGGCATGGGAGACGCCTCGGGTCTTCGCGTGGTGGACACACCAGCCGGCCGGATCGGCGCGCTGATTTGCTGGGAAAGCTACATGCCGCTCGCCCGCTATGCGCTCTATGCCCAGGATCTGGATATTTACATCACACCGACTTGGGATAGCGGCGATAGCTGGATCGCCTCAATGCGTCACATAGCCAAGGAAGGCGGATGTTGGGTTGTGGCAACCGCAACCGCCCTGCAGGGCAGCGACATCCCGCAGGATTTCCCCGAGCGGGATCGGCTGTTTGGTCCCGATGAATGGATCAACGACGGTGACGCGGTGGTCGTGAAACCGATGGGCTCAATCGTGGCCGGCCCGCTCAACCGCCAAAAGGGCATCCTTTACGCAGACATCGATCTAGAAAAAGCCCGCCGGGCCCGGCGCACGCTAGACGTGAGCGGGCACTATTCCAGGCCGGATGTGTTTAGCTTTGGGGTCGACCGCACGCCGCGCAATCCCGTCGACTTCGATGACCTGGATGGCGCCTAGCAGCCAATTTGTGGTGCTGGAACCAAGCCGGACGTGACGGGCCAACAGCTGGCGATATCTGCCATGTTGCCACCGACCACGTCCGCCTTGGCAGCGGGGTAGTTCGATTCAGCGCCCAAATCCGGAAATCGGTACTTCCAATCCCGATTTGGGCAACCGTCTTCGCTGAAGACGGCTGCTCCTTTGATCAGGCCTCCACTTCGGCGATGAAGTCGTCCTTCTCGCCGAGATGCGGGATTCCACGGTTGTGACCGCCATAGGCCTCGGTCCCCTTCAACACGGCTGTCCTGCGTTTGAAGTCGACCCAGAGTTCGCCGGCGAGCACCTTGCCAATCGCGTCATACTGCCATTCGCTCACCTTCTTCGCGGCCGGCCGTTCTGACATTCTTGCGAACCACGCCGTGAGCTTAGGATGTTTGTCCCAGACCTTGTCTGGAATGATCTTGCCGGCGTGATGCGAAACCAGCTCATGGAAGGCGGCCAGATCCGCATAGGTGACCTCGTCGCCGCACACATACGGGCTGTCCTTGAGCCAATAGCTCTCCATAAGGCCTATCGACTCGTAGAGAACATGTTTGCCCTTCCTTTGCTCCGCGGAAAAGTCCTTGTCCTTCCCGTAGATCATCGGGGCGAAGATCGTCCAATGGAACGCTCCCCCTCCGAGGCGGAGCGTGTAGGCGTACCATTGCACGAACATGTTGACTTCGGTTCTTGCCTTCAAATCGGCCCCGAACCAGTGGGCGGGACAATCGAACTTTTCGTTCAGGTAGCGCCCAATTGCCACATTCTCCCAGACGCAATAATCGCCATCGACCAGAATCGGCACCTGACCGGTCGGGTTATAGGTGTCGCGGAATTCCTGGGTCTCGTTGATGTCTGTGGTGATATCGACAATCTCGTCCTCAACGGGAATGTCGTTCTCAACCATAAACTGGAACGCTGTGCGGCATGGCTGGGACGCCGGATGGTGAAGGTAACGTAACTTGCTCATGGGGGTTTCCTCACTACTTACGGGTGGATTTCGTAGCCATCGATCCACGCCAATTGTGGTCTACGCCTGTTGTGCTTGGGATTGACCGGCAGGACGCGGTTCACCGCCTCCGTTACGGCTTTCAATTCCAAATATAGGCTAACAACGCTAGACATATATTGTCAAACATAATAGAGGATAATACATCATAGTTTAGGAATGTAACCACTAAGCGAACAGCGGCCATCCGACCGTTTCTATCAACAGCAGAAAGCTCTCCGGTCGAGATGCGGCCTTATCGAAAGAGGCTGATTGCTGTATGTCCTGGTGAATGTCGTCGCCATCTGATTCGCTCGGATGGCCTACGGCTTGGGGAAGATAAGGCGAAGACCAATGGCGACGACCCAGCCTGACCCGAACTCGGATCTCCTGAACATCAAGGAGGCGGCCGCGCTGCTGAAAGTCAGCGAGGCGTCTCTGCGGCGTTGGACCAATGCGGGCCGGCTCGCCTGTCTGCGCCTCGGCGCGAAGGGCGAACGCCGGTTTCGGCGCGGGGACCTGATGTCCTTTCTCGAAGAACGCGCGGCGACCAGCCCCTTGGAGTCCGCACCGGCCGGGGGGACGGCCGAGGTCCTGCTGGAAGGCATCACCATCAACCATGGCAGCCATATC
>Ga0209633_10000302_pt1 | contig 58269 bp, 70 predicted proteins | sample Cruoilmetagenom1_FD_187290 | JGI IMG/M metagenome (GOLD analysis project Ga0209633, IMG submission 187290) | Oil polluted marine microbial communities from Coal Oil Point, Santa Barbara, California, USA - Sample 1 (SPAdes) (version 2) | ecosystem: Environmental > Aquatic > Marine > Oil seeps ... | reverse complement strand
CATTTGTTGGTTGCCATTCAATACAAAGATAATCTATGGGTCGAGTCTTTTGTGGTACCCCATGAGGGCGAGATTTCTCCTGACGGTAAGATTATGCACAAAGGAAACGAATATAGGGAGAGAACCGGTTCTGGCTGGTCAGAGGTAAAAAGTCTTGGCGCACCGTTTGATTCTATTCCTATTATGCGCCTTACGACTTCATCTAGAGGAACTTACTATTTTGATGCGTCACCTGGAACAGAAAGTATTCGTTATTCACGATTAATAGACGGCATACGTGAAAAACCGAGAACATTGGACATTGATATGGGACCAATTAAAGCCCATCCATTCATAGCTCCGGATGAGTCCTACCTTATATTTGATGGTATAATAGAAAGTGGATATGGTAAGCTTGATATGTATATTAGTTTTCGTCAGAAAGATGGTTCATGGGGCGCTGCAATTAATTTAGGAGATAAGATAAATACAGAACTCCCAGAAGGATCTGGCAGTGTGACATCTGATGGGAAATACTTTTTCTTTACACGGTTTCCTGGCCATGGCAAGAAAAATGATATGTGGGTAGATGCTGGGTTTATCGAAGCTCTCAGACCGCATTAACTACTCATTTAAAAAAATCAATCTATGAAATTAAAATATTATCAGATAGATGCTTTTACTGATAAAATATTCAGTGGAAACCCAGCAAAAGTCGTACAACTAAATGAATGGTTAGAGGATGGATTACTTCAGAATATTGCACGAGAAAACTCAGTTGATGCAACTGCTTTTTTTATTGATAAAGGAGACAATATTGAATTAAGATGGTTTACGCCTGACTTAGAACTTGATTTATGTGGACATGCCACCCTTGCAACGGCTCATGCACTAACAACAATTTTAGGTTATGCCAAAGACAGAATAACTTTCAATACCAAAAGTGGACAATTGTTTGTTTATGTCAAAAATAACTTATATGAAATGGATTTACCTGAAAGGAATCCTATTGAAGCTGAATTGCCAAATTTCATAAAAGAATCTCTTAACAAACAACCTACAGAAGTTTTAAAATCAAGAGATTATATTTTAGTGTATGAAAACGAAGAAGATGTAAGAAATATTAGAATAGATAAAAACACGTTTGACAAGGGAAATATTGACCCAGGAGGCGTTGCAATTACAGCTAAAGGGAATGATTCCGATTTTGTATCAAGATTCTTCATTCCTCAAGCAACAATATTTGAAGACCCTGTTACAGGTTCTGCTCATGCTTCATTAACTCCCTATTGGAGAAATGTATTAAATAAAAAAGAAATGTCAGCAATTCAGTTATCGACTCGAAAAGGAAAGTTGTTTTGTACTAGTAAAGAAGACAGAGTCTTAATAGCTGGAAAAGCTAAAACGTATTCTGATGGGATAATAAGAATAGAATAAACTGGCTACAACAATTTGTATATTGCATATGCACCCTTCGGGATGCAAACGCATCATACAAGAGGCGTTATAAATGGGTATCAAAATCATGATGTCCATTTATAAAAAATACGATGATAAAATTCGCGATAAGATTCATTATGATTAAAAGTATAGAAAGAATAAAAGATTTGAAAGAACAATTAACAGATTAAAAATATAAATATGAACACAAAAATAGTAATGACCTCAAGCGCCATACTCTTGGCGAGTATTGGAATCCTTCTTTCTTTTTTACCTAATGAAGTAATAGAATATTTAAATATAGAATCAAATACTATTACAATACTCTTTTTGAATTTATTGAGCGCATTATATTTAGGTTTTGGACTTTTAAATTGGATGGCAAAAGGAACGCTAATTGGAGGAATATATAATAAGCCAATCGCAATTGGAAATTTAATGCATTTTGGAGTTGGGGCAATTACATTAGTTAAAGTTGTTTTGAATATTCAAACACACCCAGAAATTATTATTTCTCTCACAGTAGTATATGTGATTTTTGCGATACTCTTTGCCTATATCTTTTTAACTAATCCGACAAAAACAGAAAAGTAGAAAGCTGTTTTCCATGCTTATATAGTTAATTGTTTGTAAACATTTATTATACGTTTAATATACTGTTAGTAAGATGCAATAGTCAATGAAGGCTGGATTATTTTATAATAAAATCGCAACAAAATAAATAAACCTACTAGTAAGTTTATTCAGTTGTTGTGTGAAATGCAAAAAAACATTACGAATAAATGAAAGACAATGAAATAAACAAATATTTGAACCGAATTAAACTTGATAATTTTGATAACTCTTTTGACGGCTTAAAAAAATTACAACAAAGCCATATAATAAATATTCCTTTCGAAAACTTAGATGTAGTTGCTGGAAGAAGTATAAATTTAGATTTCAATAACCTTTTCGATAAAATTATCAATAAAGGCCGTGGAGGATACTGTTTTGAACTAAACATATTATATTCATTTCTTTTAAAAACCTTAGGGTTTTCGCCTAAACCGGTTTTAGGTAGAGTTTGGCTTAGAAATCCTGACAAAACGCCACCAAGAAATCATTTAGCCCATTTAATTGAACAAGATGGTGAAACGTTTATTACTGATGTTGGCTTTGGGGGTTTAACGACAAGAATTCCGCTAAATATAAATGACTTGTCCGAGATTAATGATAATGATGGTCTAGTTAGAATTTTGCCTTTCGACAATAATCAATTTATGGTTCAACGAAAAGTGAATGACGATTGGACAAGCCAATACAGTTTTGAGAATGTCGATATTAGTGAAGAAGATATTTTTATATCAAATTACTATATGTCAACAAATCCAAAATCTCATTTCTACAATGATAGTTTTATAGGGAAATTCACAAATGATGGTAGGATTGGGCTTTTTAACAATCAAATATCAAAAAGAAAAGGTATCGAATTGGTAAGCAAAAAAAGTATAGCCTATGGTTCAGAATGGATTGAAGCTGTAAATAACAATTTTGGTTTAAATCTTGATTTCTCAAAAGAAGAATTCAATAGAGTATTTCAAAAAAAATCGATATGAATTTAAACCAAATTACAATTCCATCATTGGATTTGACAAAATCAATTCCATTCTATAAAAAATTAGGATTAAAATTGATAGTTAAATCGTTACCTCATTACGCAAGATTTGAATGTCCAAACGACGGTTCTACTTTTTCAATCAGTCAAACCGAAAAGTTACCTTTAGGAAAAGGAATTTCCGTATATTTTGAGTGTGAGAACCTTGACGAATATGTGAGTACGCTAATAGAGAAAGGAGTCGAATTTGATGAACTACCAAATGACAAAAGATATTTATGGAGAGTTGCAAAATTAAAAGATATTGATGGAAATCAACTTGTTCTATTTTACGGTGGAGAAAATAGATTAAACCCACCTTGGCGAATATAAAATAGTACACACAACACCGTGTATAACTAATTGCTTGGTTCAGGTCTACGAGGAAATTCCTTCGGAATTTCCTCGTAGACCTCTTTTAATAACTTAGTTCTAGCCAACGCAACTAACCATACAAAGAACGTTGTAATTCATTTGAAAAAAAACTGAATTAAATTAAAACATGATAAAAAATAAAATATATTTTGCAGGACCACTTTTTAGCAAAGCTGAAAGAGATTATAATCAAGAACTTACCTTAAAAATTGAAAACATTGATTATAAGGTTTTTTTACCTCAAAGAGATGGAGCTGAATTAGACAAGCCTCCTTATCAAGGAATGACTCAATCAGAAAGAAATAAAGCCATTTTTTCGCTAGATGTTAAACAGGTATTAAATTGTGATATTTTTTTATTTGTTTTAGATGGAAGAGTGCCAGATGAAGGAGCCTGTTTTGAATTAGGAATTGCGTATAGTAAAAAAAGTCAAGATAATTCTAAAAAACATATAATTGGTCTTCATACAGATATGAGAGCATCATTTATAAATTCTAAATTGAATGCTATGATAGAAGGTCCGTTCGATAAAATTTTCATATCTGAAAAAGATTTAATTGATTATTTGAATCAAATATAAAAACGCATTACAACACCGTATAAATTTAATTGCTAGTGCAAGCCTACTTACGAAAATCCTCATGGATTTTCTATTCGGTTTGTATTTGCTAAATTAGGTGCTGAACCACGCAACTAATCTTATACAACAACGTTATAACCAATTAGACAAAGAGAATGTATATACCAAATCATTACAAAAATGAAAATTTAGAGGAAGTAAAAAACTTTCTAATTGAAAACAGTTTTGGAATTTTAATAAATCAGACTAATGGAAAATTAACTGGAACTCATATTCCAATGGAACTTGATAAAGATGAAAATGGAGATGATGTACTAGTGGGTCATATTTCAAAAGCAAATCCTCAATGGGAAAGTTTTAATAAAAATGAAGAAATATTAGCAATCTTTAATGGACCACATGCCTACATCTCTTCTTCGTGGTACGAAAAAGAAAATGTCCCTACTTGGAATTATATTGCAGTCCACATTTATGGGGAAATCAAAATCATTGAAGGAGATGAATTATTAGATTCTTTAAAAAAATTAGTTGACAAGTATGAAATGAATTCCGAAAACCCAGTTTCTATAGAAAGAATGTCTAGTAAAACACTCAAACAAATAAATGGAATTGTTGGATTTAGCATAAAAATCAATAAAATTCAAGCTGCCTATAAGCTTTCACAAAGTAGAAGTAATTATGATTATCATAATATTGTTGATAAACTCGAAAACAATAACAATTCTATTTCAAAAGAAGTTGCGAAAGAAATGAAAACAAGGATAAAATAACTGCTTACAACAGCGTGAATAATTAATTGCTTGGTCACTGCCGACTTACGAACGGTCCTGCGGAATATTCTATATGTAATATATTTGCTAAATTAAGTGCTAAACCACGCAACAACTATTGAATTATTGAAACGAGCTGATTTTTGTTCAACATTTTTGAAAAAAATGATGCTAAACAAAATCAAGGTTGAGAAAATAATCAGCGGAGCTAAACTAGAAGGTTTTTGTTAAGGTTTTTGACTTAAAAACCTTCAAACAAAAATGATCTAGGAAAAATAATCACCGAAGGTAAAACATACACAAGACCGTTAGGTACAATACGAAAAAAAATGACCATCGACCTAAACAATAAAAAATTCAAATCTGAAGTTAATTCTAAAAATGGTGAAGTTTCTGACCAAACCATATTTCATTATTTTCAAAAAGATGAAATCATTTGGGCTGAATACAGTGGTGGAGAAATTTTAAAAGGTAGTATTATCGGAAAAATTATTGATAACCATTTAGAATTTGTTTATCAACATATAAATGAAAAAAATGAATTAATGACTGGAAACTGCAAATCATATCCTGAACACACAAAAAGTGGGAAAATCAAATTAAAAGAAATGTGGAAATGGACTTGTAGAGACAATAGTTCTGGTAAATCAATTTTAATTGAAATTTAATATGAACGTTCTGATTATATATTGTCACCCAAGCAGGGAATCTTATACATATCAAATTTTATGTCAGTTAAAAAACGTCCTAAAAAAGGAAAATATAGAATTTCAAATCTCGGATTTATATGAAATGGACTTTCAATCTGAAATGACCGAACAGGAATATATGCGAGAAGGACTTTTGAATTTGGATTTACCGATTTCACAAGATGTACAAAAAGAGCAAAAAAAAATTGAAAACTCAGATTGTATAATTTTCTTATATCCTGTTTGGTGGAGTGATTGCCCTGCTAAATTAAAAGGCTGGTTTGATAGAGTTTATTCTGTTGGATATGCTTATGGATATGATAGTGAAGGGAATAAAATTAAGAAAATGGAAACTGTCAAATATGGAATTTCATTATGTACAGCAGGACATCCAAATACATTTTTAGACGAAATCGGTATTGCCGAAAGTATGCGAAATGTAATGATTGACGACAGGCTTGGAATGAGATTTAACAAAAAGGAAATGATAATATTAGGAGGAACGTTAGAACGAGAAAAAGTAGAAGAAGAGCATTCTAAAACAGTTAAAAATATTGGAAAACGGATAAAAGAGTACTGTACCTAACAATGTATATAAAAAATAGGCGAAATATGTGTAAAACCAAGGCTTTTGGCTCGTATCAAACTTTGTGTTTAATTGAAAGTTTTGTGCTTCAAAATTGCCTACTTTTCATATATTAACCGTTGTGTGTAATCTTGACACAAACTTTAAGTATAGAACATGACTTACTACCAAAAAACTTCTTATAAGGTTTTGAAACAATACATCAGGTGTTTTTGGTGGTTAGACAACGATTCATCAGAAAATCTTAATTACACCATTTTACCTGATGGTTTTTTTGATACTATCGTTCGCTTTGATAATTACAAATACCAAAGTACTGTACAAACAGGACTATTTACAAAAGAGGTTGAAGTGGTAATTCCTCCAAATCATCAACTCTTCGGAATACAATTCAAATTACCAGCTGTGGAATATGTTTTTTACGAAAGTATTGCTCCGTTGCTAAACTCCGAAAAAAAGTTACCCAATGCTTTTTGGAATCTAAATTCATTTGACTTTACCGAAAATATAGATACGATTGATAGGTTAAGTTCCATAATAAGTAAAGAAATCAATAAAGAAAGTAATCTAGACGATCGAAAACTAAATCTATTCAGTTTATTGAGCCAAACTAAAGGCAATGAAAGTGTGAGTTATTTTGCCGAAAAATTATTTTGGTCTAGTAGGCAAATCAATAGATATTTTAATAAAATGTTCGGACTTTCATTAAAAAGCTACTGTAATATACTACGATGTTCGGCATCATTCAAAGACATTAAAAAAGGAGATTTATTGTCTAACCAAAACTATTACGACAGATCTCATTTTAATAAAGAAATAAAAAAGTATACCAACCACACTCCAAAAAACCTATCAAATAACGAAAACGACCGATTTTTACAAATTTCTATCATACCTAATAAGTAACTTTGTAATAATACTAATCATAATAAACTATGTATGGACAAAGAAGTGGTTGCTTGGAAAAACAAGGGTAGAGCAATAGATGTAAACGGTCATCAAATATTTTACATAAAGGAAGGTAGCGGCCCAAACCTTTTAATACTTCACGGGTATCCATTCAATACCTTCGAGTGGAAATCTGTCTGGGAAAATTTAGTAAAAGATTACACCGTTTTTACATTCGATTATTTGGGAATGGGATTTTCAGATAAACCCAAAGATCATGATTATAGTTTTCATGAACATTGCGAAATAGTCAATTCTCTAATAGATTTTTGGGATATCAAACAAACCCATATCCTGTCACATGATCTAGGAGTCAGTATTGTGCAAGAATTATTAGCTAGGGACTTAGCTTTACAGAACAGCTTTAAGATACAATCTGTGGTATTTATGAACGGTGGTTTGTTTATGGATAGCTACAAACCTAGAATGATACAGCGATTGCTTTCACAATCTCCCAAGTCTATCGGAAAGTTGTTAAGCAAATTGCTCACTAAAAAGAAATTAGAAAAATCGATAAAACCAATTTTTGGCCCCAATACCCAACCCACGAACCTACTCATAAATCAATTCTGGGATATTTTAAATTATAACGATGGCAAGTCAATCGCATATTTGATAGGTAGACTGGTTTTTGACAAATTAAACCATCAAGAAAGGTGGATAAGTGCAATGCAAAACACGAAGATTCCAATGTGTTTTATAAATGGACCATTCGATCCCAATTCTGGTATTCATATGGCTAATCGATATAAAGAACTGGTTCCCAATCCTAACGTAAAACTACTAGAACAAGACATTGGACATTGGCCACAAATTGAGGATCCAAGCGGTGTTTTGTCATATTATCAAGAATTTAGATACGAAATTGATAAAATAACTCTCTTGACTAAAAAGGTTTTCTGAAACGTGAGAATGCTTGAAATGAAATACATCATATAACATTAGTTGTGTATAATCTAAAAATAAATAGTAATGATAAAAAAAATAGCAATAACATTTAGTGTAATTCTATATGCCATTGTCGTCCCTTTTCTGGATATCAATGACACGCACGTTTGGAATCCAGATTGGACTCCTCATGCTCGAATTCATGAAGTTTGGCAATTGATCACCAATTCAAGCATTGGAGTATTATGCTTGTGGCTAGTCTGGTTTAAAAAAGAAGTCCTATTAAGCACCATATTAAGCCTCATAGTTACGGGAGGGTTTTTATTAGCATTCTTCTTAAAAGATGGATATGATGGTTCTATGAAATATTTAGATGGAAGTGAAAAGACTATGTTAGGAATTAATATTGGAATTTTAGGCTTTGGAATAGCGTTCTTGTTTTTGATTTTATCACACGTGTTAACAAAAACAAAAAAGACTGCACACAACAACGTATGAAATTTGAAATAATTTAATACTTAAAACCATTCCTTATTACGGGTAAACATCGTAACAAAAATAAATTTAAAAAGTTAATTTTAAGGACTCACGTAAGTAAAAGTCGGGTCAAAACTGTTGCTGAGAAATATGGATTTGAGTTGGAAGGAATTATAAGAAAAGACTGCAAAAACAACTGTAGAAATAATTGTTGATTTTATTTATTAATTCAAATGAATAAAAATATCATTAATGTGAACTTATGAAAGCTACTAGAAAATTAAATGAATTAGATGTAAATTATAAAACCAGACCAAGAGTAATAAATTTTATAACTACAAAAACTGTATACAATCAAAACTGTAATTAAAGTGAATCAAAACATAAAAAAAAATCTAAAACTCAAATTGCTGACAATGGTATTTTTGATATCATTTGTGAGCATTTTTGGACAAAACTCGAATAATAAAATAATTTTTCTAAATGATATTTACTCAGACTATACTGAGACTGCTAAAAATCAAATTAGTGATTTAAATGATTTAGATAATGTTTATAAGGATAAAATTCAATCTACTATTATTAATAGATACTTTTTAAAAAGTGAATATTCTGGTATTGTAAATGACTATTTGTCTGCACCAATACAAAATACCACTGAATTAAAAAAAGCAATTGAAAGAATTAATAGTAATAAAAATAGGATTGAAAGTAAAATTAGATCAGCGTTAGAAAAAAGTAACACTTATCTAAAAAATAATAGCTTAACAATTTACATCCTACCCGCAAACCCTGACAACAAAGCAATTATGCAAAGTATGAGTGGAATTATGGGCTTAACGGCAGGAAGCAAACAAATTCTGCTAACAATTGAACCTGAAATAGTAGGTTGGGAAGAAATGCTTGAATATGCAGTCGCGCACGAATATAATCATGCATATTGGACAAATATAAATTTTGGAAAATCTACTAAATGGACTTTACTCGATTACTTGATTTTTGAAGGTAGAGGCGACTCATTTGCTCATTTACTATATCCAAAAGTAAAAGCACCTTGGACTTCTGCACTAAATGATAAAGAGGAGTTATGGAATAGGATAAGAACAAAATTACAAAGTGAAGATATTCATTTTCAAATGGAGGTTATGTTCGGTTCAAGAAATTATCCTTTTTCAGGTGGTTACACAATCGGGTATGAAATAGTTCAACAAGCCCTAAAAAGCAGCACATTGACGGTAGAAAATTGGACAAGTCTGAGTTCAGAAAAACTATTAGAAATGAGCGGGTATAAATAAAAAAAGGTTTAGTACCAAATCAAAGCTAAAAGCTGACAAAAGTCTAAATGCGAAATTTTTGCAATCACTTTTTATTTAATTTTTAGAGAACGCTATAACTAAATTCAGTTTTATGGACTACCGTGAATGTACTTCGGAAATCTTAGGCTAAATAGCAGAAAGATATAAATAAGTACTTAAATGATAGGTTCATAAAGAAACTAGAAATCGAATTCAATTATGAAGGTGCCTATTTTGAAGATTATAGTGGAAAAAGTGTATGCCTACATATTGGAATTATTCCTGCAGTCGTTATTGAAGGAAAAAGTAATATGTCTCTAAAATTTCACGTAGATGATTTTGATGATTACTTAGGTAATCTAAAATTAAAAGGGATTATTCCAATACACAAAATAGAAGGCAATGAAGGTAATTTTGCTTTCTTTAACGACCCAGAAAATAATAAAATAGGAATATGGTGGACTTAGTTATTTATTGAAATTTGGAAATGAATTTCGAGTTACTAATTGATAGAGAAATTCAATTTTTAAAACAATATTATTACCAAATCAGAATAGAAAGCCAGTTGCCAACAAAGACGTGTATAATTAATTACGTGGTTCTCTCCTACTTGGAAAATCCTACTGATTTTCCTTTAGTTCGTTTTCTTTTACTAACTTAGTTTATGCCAATGCAACTAACCAGATATAAACAAGCAAGCAATTGTAAAAACTACTTTGATTGATTTTTAACTGCAAAATCACCCCAATCTGCAATCGATTTAATTAATGGAATTAAGGTTTTACCAAAATCAGTTAATGAGTATTCTACCTTTAAAGGAGGTTTAGATGTATACACTTTTCTTTTAATAATACCATCCTTTTCTAAAGTTTTTAACTGTAGACTTAATGTTCTTTCTGTCACAGTAGGCATTTCCTTTCTTAACTCGTTGTACCGTAATTTTCCTTCTAACAGATAAAACAAAATTACTGTCTTCCATTTTCCTCCTATTATTCCCATTGTTAAACTTGTACAACAGGGGTATTCTCTTCCTTTAAATTTATACATAATTCAGATAAAAATTAAACTACCCTTTTTGACCGTTATTGCAAAGCTATAAAACTATACTTAGTTTTGCAACTATAAATAGTATAGTAATTAAAATAAATTATAAAAATGAAAGAATTTGAAAAAAAAGTAGCCTTAGTAATAGGTGGCACAAGTGGTATTGGAAATGCAACAGCAAATGCCTTATTGAAAAACGGATCAACCGTTCATATTGTCGGTAGGAATGTTGGCAAAGTAGCTGATACTCCCAATCTAATTAAACACAAAGTGAATATTTCTAATACTGAGGAAGTAAAATCATTGATAACAGAAATTGATTCATTAGATAACCTAGATTATTTAGTCAATGCTTCAGGTATTTTTGGACCAAAACCATTTCTAGAGCATACAATTGAAGATTACAATTCGTACTTAGATTTAAACAGAGGTTTCTTTTTCATCACTCAAAGTGCTGCAAAAAAAATGAAAAATACAAATGGAGGATCTATTGTAAATGTAGGGTCTATGTGGGCAAAGCAGGCAGTAAAAGCTACACCATCTTCTGCTTACTCTATGCAAAAAGCAGGGTTACATTCCTTGACTCAACACTTAGCTATGGAATTAGCAGACGATAATATCAGAGTTAATGCAGTATCTCCAGCAGTAGTAAACACACCTGTTTATCACGGAGTTTTCGGAGGGAAAGAAGAAGCTGAAAAAGCATTAGAAAGCTTTAATGGATTCCATCCAATTGGAAGAAATGGAGCGCCTTCCGATATTTCGAACAGTATTCTGTTTCTACTTTCAGAAAAAGCGTCTTGGGTTACTGGTTCGATTTGGGATATTGATGGAGGTGTAATGGCTGGGAGAAATTAAAAAAGCGTATAACTTGGTATAAAAGCAAGTTGCCAACAACATATATAAAAAATAGCAGTTTTTGCGCAAGCCAATTGGCTTGCGCTTTTTTATTATCTTTCCACTATCGGAAAAGTATAGTGCTTCGAAATCGCCTACATTTGTATATTAAACATTAATAATTAAAATGACACATCCTCTAAGACAACATATAGAAGAAATAATTAAGCTTACAGACGAAGAGTTTGAATTCATATTGAGTCATTTTGAAACCACAAATAAACGTAAACATCAATACTTGCTTCAGGATGGAGAAATTGCCGATAAAGAATATTGGATAGTGAAAGGTTGTCTAAAAAGCTACTTTTTTGACGAAAGCGGAAAAGAACATATTTTACAGTTCGGAATGGAAAATTGGTGGATAACTGACTATGAGTCTTTCGTAAAACAATCAAAATCTAAAATAAATATAGACTGTGTTGAAGATTGCGAACTTCTTTATATAACATTTGAAAACAGAGAAAACCTTACCAAAGAAATGCACAAAATGGAACGTTTTTGGGCAAAAAAAAGTAAGTTTGGTAGAATAGCCCTTCAAAACAGAATTTTATCGTTATTAAAAAACTCTTCAAAAGAGCGGTATGAATTGCTTCTAGAACAATATCCAAAACTTTTTCAAAGAGTACCAAAAAAATTAATTGCGTCCTATTTAGGTGTCAGTAGAGAAACCTTAAGCCGATTAAATTCGTAAAATAAATTACTTCAGAGTGTGATATTTATCACAAATTTTTAGCGACAATAGTCCTGTGGTCTATCTTATCATTTATTGACTTTTGTATCAAAATATTTTTCAAAAATCAAATGATATGAACTCTTTAGAAAAACTTCAAAATAGAGACACAGGATTACTATTACAAAGAATAAGTATTGGTATCCTTATTCTATTCCACGGAATTGCAAACTTGAATTCCAATTACTCATTTATCAAAAGTTTACTAAATGGTATTGGAGTTCCAGAATTTATCGCATACTCGGGTTTTATTGGCGAGATAATTGCACCAATTCTTATTATCATAGGCTTTAGAGCAAGATTGGCAAGTTTAGTTTTAGCTTTTTTTATGTTAATCGCTATTTTAATGGCACATTCTGCCGATATTTTTACTTTAAATCAGTTTGGTGGTTGGGGAATTGAATTGCAAGGCTTATATCTATTTGGAGCGATAGTAGTATTTTTATTAGGAGCAGGAAAGTATGCAGTATCAAATACTTCAAAATGGGATTAAAAACCCATTGCGTAGTTTTTAGTAGTTCTTCATAATTTCTCAATAATGAATGATCGCATATTCTTTTTTAGCTTGTTATTCATTTCTATAAATTGTAATGCACAAATCACTGATATAAAATTGTCTGATAATGTAAAATTAGATAGAGTATATTTAGGTTTAGTTTCAAATACTAGTGTAAATACAACTGATTTTGAACGTGAAAATAATGTTTCGTTACAGGCAGGTTTAATGCTAACATATTCATTAAACAAAAGGCTAAAATTACGTTCTTTTGGAGTTATAAAATTTGAAAATGATAAACAGGCGCAAGCCTTTACTTCTTATGAAGTTATTTATGATATTTCCGAGAACATTAACTGGCATTTTGGCGCAGTGTCAACCCCAACAACAGAATTAAGACCAAATCCAACCACTTGGGAAAGTCAAACAGAGACGAACGCACAATCCAAAATAATTGGAGGAAGAATAGGAACAAAAGTCAATTTTGAATTAAGTCCAAATCTTAAAATCTCATATGGCTTTTTTAATCATAATGGTATTTGGGCAAATCATCTAAAACTTAATTATAAATTTATCAAAATAGCCGGATTTATAGAAAATAATACAACCTTTTTAGTATTAGACATAAATACTAAAAGAATTAATTCTACTATAACTTTTGAACCGAATTATCAATTTTCAAAATCCATTTTCATTAATTTTAATCGAGGATTTAGTCTTCTATTAGAATCTGAATATTCTATGATCAAAGAAAAAATAAACTACGAAAATATTGGATTGAGAAAATATTTTTTAAGTTCAAACAAAAGATTAAAAGGCTTTTTGTCTATTGGTTATAATCCTATTGGTACTAATCAAGTAACTGGCAGTTTTGCCATCCATATCTAAGATTCATGACAAAAAAACATGCCTTACGCTAACATAAGAGTTGCAAACACAAATTTAACAAATGAATATAAAAACTATTAATTGATGGAGCTACGCAATTGCTAGTTAGTGTTTTAAATAGAAAACCCGAAACAACTCACATAGTAATAGATGAAATACCAATTGAAAATTGGGAATTTAATAGGAAACAGTCTTTGGGGAATAAAAATAAGCTTATTTATATTCAACATTAAAGAAATGTATAACATTTCATCAGAAAGTAAATGAATATGTATTGAATCGAAATAAGGTAATTAAGGAACGCTAAATGAGTAACTGTTGGAAACAATGTTTATAAAACATAGCTGTTTTGGAATTTCACAAAGGTTTTTCTTATCTATAAAGCCAGCTAAATTTTAATCCAAAAAGTAGTACCTTTTTAAACGCTACGTTTCATACACCAGACGTAGCCAATTTGAAAAAAAAAGAATATGGAATCAATAAAAATAAAAGACAAACTTGAGTTAATAAATGACTTGTGGAAACCAAGAGTTATAGCCGAACTAAATGGACAACAGGTCAAAATTTCCAAAGTTAAAGGAGAATTTGTTTGGCATGATCATAAAGATGAAGACGAACTTTTCTATATCTTAAAAGGAAAAATGATAATGGAATTCAGGGATAGAAAAGTGGAAGTAAATGAAGGAGAAATGATAGTTGTTCCCAAAGGTGTTGAACATAGACCTATTGCGGAAGAAGAAGTCTGGATGATGCTTTTTGAGCCTCAAAACATAAAACACACAGGAGATGTGAAATCTGAATTAACAATTGACAATTACGAAAAAATATAAACTGGCTACAACAGAGTGTATGATTAATCATCTGATTTGCTACAACTGAAAATCCTGCGGATTCTAAGTCGCACAAATCATACACAACACGTTGGCAGTAATTAATAGAACTTGTGACTAAAATAAACAATAGTATAAATGAAATTTGATAATTATTCAATAAGGCTTTTGGAAATTCGCGATTTGGATGACTACTTTCAACTTGTAGTAAACAATAGACAGCGACTTGAGGATTTTTTTACTAGGACTATTTCAAAGACTAAAACTTATGAAGAAACTAGAAAATTTGTTGAAGAAATGATTAGTGGCACTAAAGAAAAGGTATACTTCCCATATATAATTATTGATAACTCAAATCGAAATGTTATAGGTTTCTTAGATTTAAAAAATATTGATTGGAGAATTCCAAAATCTGAATTAGGGTTTTATATTGACAAGAATTACGCTGGAAAAGGAATTACTACAAAAGCCTTGAATTTGTTATGTGACTTTTGCTTTTTGGAATACAAATTCCAAAAATTATTTTTAAGAACTCATCCGCAAAATATTTCAGCTAAAACTGTTGCTGAGAAGTGTGGATTTGGACTAGAAGGTACTATTAGAAAAGATTATAAAACCACTTCAGGAAAAATTGTTGACCTAGTTTATTATGGAAAATTAAATTAAAACTTCTGCCAACAGCGTGCATAGCAAATTGCTAGTTTCGCTTGGACTCGGAAAAGGCAAACGAGAGAAATCTAGCTAAAAAATAAATGACAATAGATAAATATTCAGAAAAAAATAAAGGTGACTTTGAAAATATTTGGGTTAATTGGTTGGCAGATTCAATGCGAATAAAACCGGAAGAAAAGGATGTTGAGGAAGTACAAAATCCCGTATCCAATTATATTCAAGAAGGTGGAATGGTATTTTATGCAAATAAGAGCGGAGAATGTATTGGTGCCGTAGCTGTAAAAAAATTGAATTCGACTGATTATGAATTTTGCAAATTAGTTGTGGATGAAAAAGCTCGTGGACTTGGATTAGGAAAAAAATTAGTGCAGAAATGCATAGATTATGTGAAAGAAGTGAACGGAAAAAATCTATATCTACAAAGTTTTCACAAACTAGAAATCGCAGTTAAGATGTATATTGGAATGGGCTTTATTGATGCTTTAGCACCTCATGGTATGTTAGTTGTTGAGAGGACTGAAATTATAATGAAAATGGAAATTAAATAAAAACTACCCACAACACCGGCTATAGTTCATTGCTTCTGACTTTCCTTTCGGAAAGTCCTCGCATTTTTACTATCTTCGGTTTACGGCGGAAAATCCTCGCACCCAAACCCGCAACTAATCTTATACAAACACGTTACCTGCAAGCTGAAAAAAAATCTTACTACGATTAAAAATGAAAATACACTATAAACTTGATATAACGCCAACAGCAGAACAAATTATTGAACTTTACGAAAATTCAGGATTGCCAAGACCTACAAATGATAAAGAAAGAATAGAAAAAATGTTTCAGAACTCTAATCTAATTATTACGGCTTGGGATGACAAAGTTTTGGTAGGTGTTTCACGAAATATTACTGATTGGGTTTGGAGCTGCTATCTTGCTGACCTTGCCGTAAGACACGATTACAAAAAGTTCGGAATAGGAAGAAAATTAATTGAATTAACCAAAGAGAAAGTTGGTGAACAATCTATGGTTCTTTTACTTTCAGTACCCACAGCAATGGAATACTATCCAAAGGTAGGTTTCACGAAACAGGAAAGTAGTTTTATCATTAACCGAAAAAAATAAAATGGAACCAATAGAAATTTTTAAGAGGTGGTTTAATGAAGAATTGAAACTGTCAAAAGCACGAATTCCGACAGCAGTTTGTTTATCTACTGTTGGTATAAATAATTTTCCAAACGCAAGATTCGTTTCATTTAAAGAAATATTTGACAATTCTTTTATTATTACTGGTCCGCTAAATTCAAGAAAGGGAATTGAAATTGAAAACAATGATAAAGTTGCACTGACTTTTTGGTGGACAGAAACAGAAAGACAAATCAGAATTCAAGGAGTAGCAACGAAAATTTCTGAAGGACTTGCGGAGAAATATTTTAAAGAACGTAACGTGAATTCCCAAGCAGTATCTTCAATTTGTGAACAAGGAAATGAAATTGACAATGTCGAACAACTGGAAAAGAGAGTTTTGGAAAAAGTTTTGGAAAAGTCTAAAATCACAAGACCCCAAAACTGGAGTGGATTTTCAATAAAGCCGACACGAATTGAATTTATGGAATTCAAAAAGACAAGGTTTCACGATAGAAAACTGTACGAAATTGTAAAAGGGGAGTGGAACATTAAACAAATACAACCATAAAAGCCAGCAGGTAACAACGTATATAATTCATTGCTAGTACAAGCTTACTTACGAAAATCCTCGCGAATTTTTTATTTGGTTTGTATTTGCTAAAATAGGTGCTTAAAACACGCAACAAAAAATATACAAACACGTTGGCAATAATAAGTCACATGAAAATTTAATGAAAGAACAAATCAAAAAATATTTTAATAGGTATGTCACATTCAATGAATCCGAAATTGATTCGTTCTATTCTAAATTAAAAACTAAAACATTTCAAAAAAAAGAATACCTTTTAAAAGAACAATCTGTATGCAAATACAAATACTTCATCATTAAAGGAATCGTTCGTTCGTTTTATATTGATACAAAAGGAAATGAAAAAATAACGCAATTTGCAATTGATAATTGGTGGGTAACAAATATGGAAAGTTTTATAAAAGAAACACCATCTACTCAAAATTTGCAAGCCATTGAAAAAACTACAGTTTTTTATCTTTCAAAAGAAACTATAGAAGAACTATATATTGAAAACTCAAAATTTGAACGATTATTTAGAATTATAACTGAAAACATGTTAATTGCAAATCTTCGAAAAAATGATGTGTTTCTTCAAATGAAGAGCAAGGACAGGTATACAGATTTTGTAAATAAATTACCCGATTTTATTCAACGCGTTCCTCAATATATGATTGCCTCTTACCTTGAAATCACACCTGAATACTTGAGTGAGTTAAGAAAAAAGTAAGTTTTATCTATTTCTTAAGATATCTTAATTTTTAATGAAGCTGTGCTATATATTTTTGTAGTCATAAACTTTTAGTGTCAAATTTTATCAAATTATAATTATTAACAATATACATTATGGAACGAATTACCTATCAAGACATCCCAAATGGAATGTTTGAAAACTTAAGAACTATTGAATACTCAATTATCAATTCTACATTAGATAGGAAATTGATAGAAATGATAAGATTAAGAACAGCTCAAATGAATGGATGTGCCTATTGTGTGGATATGCATCATAAAGAACTAAAGCATTTGGGTGAATCTGATCTACGATTATCATCTTTATGTGTTTGGGAAGAAACTCCTTACTTTTCAGATATGGAAAGGGCAGCTCTATATTTTACAGATGTAGTTACCAAATTGGCACGCAAACCAATACCAGATAATATATATAATCCATTATTAAGTTTCTTTTCTAAAGAAGAAATATGTTTTTTAACATTGACAATATCTCAAAGTAATACTTGGAATCGATTAATGAAAGTTTTCGAATTTACACCAGGGAATTATAAAGTAAGTGATTAGTTCCTTTAGTTAACAAAGGAGCAAGTAAAAATAGCAGTTCTTGCGCAAGCCAATTGGTTTGCGCTTTTTTATTATCTTTCATACATCGTAAAAATATAGCTGTTAAATTTACTACTTTTACACATACACAAGTTTTAACCAATTAAACAACTCATAAATAGCATCTTTTTCATATGATTAAACTTGAAGAAATAACTTCATTCCCCACTTTTTCTAATCAATTGGAAAATAAGATATTGTATTCTAATCATTCTGATGACATTTCAATATCCTATCAATCTACTTATACAATAAAGTATGTTATTGATGGTGCAAAACATTATAACTATAATAATCAAGATATAGAAGTTTCAAAAAGTCAATATTTAATTTTAAATAATGATAGTCTAATTACCACCGAAGCAAAAAAAGGAACAAAAGGTTTATCATTATTCTTATCGCCAAAACTGATTAATGAAATATCTCATTTTTACTCAAGAAGTAATTCTTCCATTAAATTTCTTGAAATTATTCAAAGAAATTCAAACCAAAAAGTTAACAACTTACTTCATGAAATAGTATACTTATATGAGAACAACCAAATTGGTTTGAAACAACAAATGGATGATTTGTTTATTACGATTTCTGAGCTAATTGTTCAAGAGCAAGTTTCTATTGATAATAACTTTATGAACCTAAAAGTAGTTAAACACGACACAAAAAGAGAGTTATATAAATCAATAATAGAAGTTAAAGAGTATTTAAATGATAATTTTAAAGAAAAAATCTCACTTGATATAATTAGTAGAGATGTTGGAATTAGTAAATATTATTTACACAGACTTTTCAGAGAAATTAATGGAATTACACCTTTTGAATATTTAAAAAATATTCGTTTGGAAAAAGCGAAAAACAAACTTCAGTATTCAAAGGATTCTATTTTTGAAATTGCTTTTAAATGTGGCTTTGACACTACATCATACTTCTCTAACATATTTAAAAAGCATATCGGATTATCACCAACTCAATTCAGGAAAACTTTATAAAATCAGCAAGATTTTATAAATGAACATTAAAAAACTACTCTACTTTTGGTTTAAGAAAACTAAAGGTAAATGATTAAAAAAATAGCACATATTGCGGATTTACATCTGGACGAACAGTTTCCTTTTGAAGACCAAATATCTGCAAGAGAACGATTTGATAGTATTCTAAAAAATATTAAAGAGAATGATATTAATGATATTGTGTGTACTGGTGACATTGGAGAAAACCAAGGTATTATATACTTTTTCGAGAAACTTAAAAAGTTAAATTTTTCAATCACCTTAGGTAATCACGATAACTTTACAGAAATCATTAAACATTATAATTTGGGAGCAAATTATGATTCAAAAAAAATCTATCGGAGTGTTATCAAAAATTATTTCAAGTTTATTTATTTAGATTCTTCTTCAGGAAGTATTGACGCCAAACAACTCGCTTGGCTTAAAAAAGAGCTTATATCATCTCAACCTATTATCATTTTCATTCACCATCCAATTATTGGGCTTAATTTAAAAGTAGATGAAATAGGAAGGTTAAAAGACCGAAAAGGCCTCACTAGAATATTAACAGAAATACCAAGTGAAGTCACTATTTATTGTGGTCATTATCATATGGAAAGTAGTTTAGTGTATAAAAACATTACACAATACATTACACCAGCAGTTGCTTTTCAGATTGAAAAAGAAATTTCTGAAATAAAAATAAATACTGCTATTTCGGGTTACAGAATTATTCAACTTGAAAATAACGAACTCTCTTCAGAAGTTAAAATTCTAAATAATGCAAACTAAAAAGCAATCTTTCTTAGAAAGCTTGGCGAATGTGACGGTTGGGTTTTTAGTCACCGTAATTTCATTACATTTAATATTTCCGGTTTTAGGAATAGAAAACCACTCGGGTAAAAACACCTTAATAACAATCTATTTAACAGTTTTAAGTATCTTAAGAAACTACATTTTAAGGAGATACTTTAATAAGAAACAAAGCTATGATGAAAAATAACTGATTACAATAACGTATGTAAAAAATAGCGGTTTAGGTGCTAGCCAGAACCATTTTTATCTTTAATTAAGTATCTTGCTTTCCGAAAAGTTAGTGCTTAAAAATCTGCTGTTTTTCATATACAAGACCGTTGGCAGTAATGCGAAATGAGCAGAATAATATTGAAAAATGATTGACCTTTTAATTTCTAAAACTCAAGAACCAAATATTGATAACATAATATCAATGGAAATGGATAGCGAAAATTCACAATTTATTTTCCCAAATTCAAGAGAAGAACATAAAAATCTCATAAAGGATGAGAATATTGAACACCTACTTTTAAAATCAGAAAACAATAAAATTATTGGTTTTGTAATACTTGCAGGGCTAAAAGACAAAAATAGGAACATTGAATTTCGTAGAATAATTATTAGCGAAAAAGGAAAAGGTTTTGGTCGATTAGCAATAATAAAACTCAAACAATACTGTTTTGAAAAACTGAATTGTCATAGGTTATGGTTGGATGTGTTGGAGACAAATGAAAGAGCAAGACATTTATACCAAACGGAAGGGTTTAAAGATGAAGGAAAATTAAGAGAATGCGTTTTGATTGATGACGATTTTGAGAATTTGATAATAATGTCAATCCTTGAAAATGAATATAAAAACACTACTGCCAACACTGGTTATAGTTAATACGGGTTTTAGTGTCTAACCCAAAAAAAAAGGGCATTTTACAAAGTCAACAAAATTTTCAATTTTGCGTGACTATTAAAATAAAGAAAAAATTAAAAATTTGGCTAATTGATAAATCGGAAATTAATTTCTTTGAAATCCCGAACTAACCATAGCCGAGACGTTAGCGATAATTGACATGCATATGAAAATAGTAAAACGAATTCTTAAATTCATTATCATAGTTATTGGAATTTTATTAATATCTATTGTTATTATAGTATTGATAGATAAGCAAAACACCAAATACTTGAAAGTCAAAAAGAATGAGATTGCAAATAATGACTCTTACCTTATTACCAATGTCAATATAATCCCAATGAATCAAGACACTATTTTAGTTGATAAAATGGTGTACATAAAAGATGGGATAATTCAAAAAATTACAGACAGGATTGAAATTAATGGAGTTGAAATTCTTGATGCAAAAAACAAATATTTAACACCAGGTCTTATAGATATGCATGTTCATGTATGGGATAGATATGAACTTGGGCTATATTTATCTAATGGCGTTACAGCAATTCGAAATTTATGGGGTATGCCAATGCATTTAAGAATTAAAGAAGCTGTAAACAATGACGAGATTATTTCACCAATATTTTTCACAACCGGACCTAAACTCACAGGTCCAGAATTTATTGGAGATGATAATTTACAATTAACAAGTCCCAATGAAGCTAAGGAGAAAGTAATTTCATATAAGGAGAGAGGATACGATTTTATAAAAACCTATTATGGAATAACAGAAGATATATTCGATGCCGTTATTGAACAAGCAATAATCTCTGATATAGATATTGTTGCACATCCTTCACAAAAAGTACCTTACTCCTATCATTTTAATCCTCAAATAAAATCTATAGAACATGCTGAAGACATTATTCAGCAACCTCTAAACTATAAATTAGATACATTAAAATTAAAAGAGGTAATTAATGATTTTTCGAAATCAAAACACAGTTCTTTTAGCCCAACTTTGACGGTTTACAATAACATTTACCAAATGCTTATTGATGATAAAATTTTAGTGTCAGAGCAACTACAATTCATGAATCCGCTTATTAAAAAAGTAGATAGTAAAGCACAATTTGAAAGATGGTATAATACTAAGTTAAGAGATTCTTCTACTGTCAAGACTATTAAAAATCAGCATGATTTTCATTTAAAAATTATCAAAAAGCTCCATGAAGCAGGCACCACATTTATCTGTGGAACGGATGCTGGAATAGGCATAACTATACCTGGGTTTTCAATTCATCAAGAACTTGCATTCTATAAAGAAGCTGGGCTTTCCAATTATGAGGTACTAAAAACAGCCACTGTAAATGCTTCAAAAACTCATTCGATTATGAACAATATGGGAACCATTGAAGTTGGCAAAATTGCAAACTTAATATTAATAGATAATAATCCTTTATTAGACTTATCTACATTGCAAAATCCAACAACTGTTTTTATAAAAGGTAGAAAACTGAACAAAGATTCTCTTGATTATTTTGAAGAAAAGGCAAGGAGTCGTAAGAACTTAATAGCATCTACTGTTAGATACTTAGAAAACTTGATATTTGAAAAATAAACTATCGCTAACACCGTGTATAATTCATTGCTAATACTAGCTTACTTACGAAAATCCTCGCGGATTTTCTATTCGGTTTGTATTTGCTAATTTTGTTGCTGAAACAACGCAACGACACCATACACGAACACGTTATAGCCAATTGCAAAAAATGACCCTAAATATTATATAAATAAGATGTATATAAGTAACGAAACTAACGAACAAACTGAAAAGAGACTAATTAGAGTTCTTAAAACTGCTGATTTAAAAATATTTGAAGATTCTTATTTTTTTAAGGAAACTCGAATCACGGATTTTCGTTTTGACCCAAATGCAATTGCTATGGTAAAAGACAATAAAGTATGGAGTTATCTAATTCCATCTGAAAGTGAGAGAACTGAAAATTTTAAAATATTTAGTTTTCATTTCAAAGAGGGCTTGGATAATAGTGGCTTTGTTGGTTGGCTTGCTAGTAGGATAAAAAAAGAATTGGGTTCTGGATTATTTGTTATTTGTGGGCAAAATTCTGGCAGAGGTGGAATTTTTGATTATTGGGGTTGTCCAATTGAAATAGCAGATGAAGTTTTAGCATATTTAAAGAAACTCATAGAATAAAACTGCACATAACAGTGTATGATAATAGGGATAAGCTAACTGCTCAAATCCACAAAATGGAACGTTTTTGGAATAAAAAAAGTAAAATCGGTCGAATTGCACTTCAAAATAGAATTTTATCATTGTTAAAAAACCCAAATAAAGAAAGTTACGAAGCGTTTCTAGAGCAATATCCAAAACTTTTTCAACGTGTTCCTAAAAAAATGATTGCTGCTTATTTAGGTGTTTCTAGAGAAATACTAAGTAGATTAAATTCATAAATCTATTTCTTCCTATCATCACTTAATGTGACTTACATCACTCCTAAGAAGTGACAAACCTCCTTTCAGAAAAATTAGGTTCTTATCAACTTTGTATGACAAATAATTTAATAAAAAAGTTATGCCATACATTAACATCAAGGTCACAGATGAGCAGGTGACCAAAGAACAAAAACAGCAATTGATTGCTGGCGCTACCCAACTGGTAGTGGACATCCTTAATAAAAACCCCGAAACCACCCACGTTGTAATAGATGAAGTGCCGGTTGATAACTGGGGCGTGAGTGGAAAACAATATTCAGAACTTAAAAATTAAACAATTAAAATAATGAAAAACAAAACAGTAATAGTGACAGGAGCTTCAACAGGTATAGGTAAGGCCATAGCCAAGTTGTTCATCGAAAAAGGTAGCAATGTGGTAATGAACTCATCTAATGTGGAAAACTTAAATGCCACATATGAGGAATTTGGATCTCCTGAAAATGCCATCATAGTGGTAGGAGATATTTCAAAAAAACAGGTGGGAGAAGAAATAGTAACAAAAGCTATCGAAAAATTTAAAACTATTGATGTATTGGTGAACAATGCTGGTGTATTTCAGCCTAAACCATTTTTAGAAGTAGAAGATGAAGACTTGAATAGGTTCATTGATGTAAATCTAAAAGGCACTTTTTTCACCTCTCAAGCCGCGGTAAAACAAATGTTAATGCAAGGGGCTGGTTCGATTATTAACATCGGAACAGTATTAGTAGATCACGCCATTGCTGGTTTTCCAGCTACTGCAGCCGTATCTAGTAAAGGCGCTATACATGCGTTTACAAGGCAACTAGCAGCTGAGTTCGGAAAAGACAATATCAAAGTCAATACCATTGCTCCCGGGATTATCAGAAGCCCGCTGCAGGGTAAAATTGGGGTAGAAGATGCTGATAGTTTGGCTGGACTTCATTTACTAAACAGAATTGGTGAGCCCAAAGAAATAGCTGAAGCTGCTTACTATCTGGCTACTGCAGGTTTTGTAACAGGAGAAACTATTAATGTGGCTGGTGGACATACTGCAGGGCATGCCATCTAATAAAATTAAAATCATATCATTAATTAAAACAAAATGAAAAATATATCAAGAATTATATTAATAGGAATATTAAGTATGCTAAGCATCAGTACATATTCCCAAAATTCAAAAAAGACAAAAATTCTGATTGTTGTTACATCACATGACAAACTAGGGGATACGGGTGAAAAGACAGGACTCTGGATCGAAGAGTTTGCAACACCGTATTATTATCTAATTGATCAAGGAGTAGAGGTCATTATTGCTTCGCCTAAAGGAGGCCAGCCTCCCATTGATCCTAAAAGTGAGCTTGCTGACTATCAAACAGAATCAACTAAAAGATTTTATGCTGATTCGAAAGCACAATTGGTTTTTAGTAAAACTCAAAAATTGGCTAAGGTTAAACAAGAGGACTTTGATGCTGTCTTTTATCCTGGTGGTCATGGTCCTTTGTGGGATTTGTCTACAAATAAAAAGTCCATTAAATTGATAGAATCCTTTTATAACAACAATAAGCCAATTGCTTTCGTATGTCATGCTCCTGCAGCACTTAAAAATGTAAAAGATAAAAGCGGTCAACCACTTGTGAAAGGCAAAAAAGTGACTGGGTTTACTAATGGAGAGGAGGCTGCAGTGCAACTAACCAATATAGTGCCTTTTTTAATTGAGGACATGTTGATAGAAAATGGAGCTTTTTATGAAAAAGGAGCAGACTGGTCTTCTTTTGCAGTTGAAGATGGTTTGTTGATATCAGGACAAAATCCTCAATCGGCAAAACTAGTAGGAGAAATATTAATGGCAAAATTAAAAAAACAATAACTATGTATGATAAATTTTCAAGCGAGATTAAAAACGTAGTATTCCATTACTTTCAGGGCATTTATAAAGGAGATAGTGATAAGTTAGAAAATACTTTCCATCCACAGGCTTTGCTATTTGGAGATATTAAAGGGGAGCCTTATTTCAAAACTCTTACGGATTATATAGATGGAGTGAAAAGCAGAAAAAGCCCAAAGGATTTAGAAGAAGACTTTAAAATGGAAATTCTCTCAATAGAGATTATGGGTAATATGGCTACTGTTAAAGCACACGTACCCATGTTGGGTTTTAATTACTATGATTTTTTGTCTTTAAACTTGGTACAAGGAGAATGGAAAATTGTAAATAAGTTATTTACTCATGTGGAATAAAACACGTGCAGCTGAGTTACTCAAGATTAAATACCCAATTATTCAGGGGCCATTTGGCGGAAATTTTTCTTCTGCCAAATTGGTTTCCACAATATCGAACTTAGGAGGAATGGGATCATTTGGACTTAACTCATACGCGCCAGAAGATATATTTAGAATTGATAATGAGATCAAGAATCTGACTATAAAACCCTATGTACTCAATCTTTGGGTTCCATTGGAGGATGATCCTGCAGATACTTATGACAAGAATGATTTTGAAGCATTGAGAAAAATATTCAATCCCTATTTTGAAGAAATGCAAATTCCACTTCCTGAAATGCCTAATTCTAAAAAGCAGGATTTTGAATTGCAATTGGAATCCGTACTAAAAGCTAAACCCCCAGTTGCTAGCTTCATTTATGGCATTCCTCCAGAGGAGATAATTCTTGAATTTAAAAAACGAGGAGTCATCACTATGGCTACAGCCACTTCATTGGAGGAAGCTACCATGATAGAAGAAGCTGGCATTGAATTAGTAATTGCCTCTGGATCAGAAGCTGGAGGACATCGAGCCTCTTTTTTAAAACCTGTAGAGGAATCGTTGACCAGTACACGTCTTTTGGTTCATCAGATAGTTGATAAAATTAGTATCCCTGTGATTGCAGCTGGAGGCATTTCAAATGGCAATGACATTTCTGATATATTAAAGTTAGGTGCATCAGCAGTTCAGATGGGCACTGTATTTCTGGCCACTGATGAATCTAATGCATCTGATTTACATAAATCCACGTTGCTCTCTGCTCAGCCTATAAAAACGGAACTCACTAAAGTCTATACTGGAAGGCTAGCTAGGGTAATTTCAAATAATCTATCTGAAAATTTTAAAGATTCAACCAACAAATATATTGCACCATATCCCATTCAAAGTAACTTTTTGAGTTCTTTTAGAAGTACTTGTCTGGAACAAGAAAAATTGGAATATTTGGCATTTTGGTCAGGTCAACCTTCTACAATACTGAAGCATAGGTCTACTGAAAAGTTATTCGACTCGTTGATAAAAGAGGCTTCAAAAGGTTAATTATAATGACCACAGCTTCGAACCGAAAGCATTTTCGGACTTGTGTTCATTAATGCAAAATATTGTCTTATGACAATGTTTGTAGTTCAAAAGATATAGACCTTTGAACAAAGTCAAACTCAATAATTAATAATTAAAAATTAAAACAAATGAAAACAATTAATTGGAAAAACGCAATCATTGCCGGAATCATAGGAACAATCCTATTTGATGTAGTTGGCTTATTATTTACGGGAAAGTGGTGGGATATACCAAGTATTTTAGGAGCAAAAACCGGATTAGGTTTAACCTATGGTGTTGTAGGACATTATGGAAATGGAATTTTACTGGCTATTCTTTTTGCAGGAATAGCACCATCTCTTTGGGGACCAAAATGGTTAAGACCAATCATATTTGTTATCGCAGAAACTATTGCTTTAGTGTGGCTATTCATGTTACCTCTTTTAGGAGCTGGAGTAGCAGGTTTAGATATGTCGCCAATGATGCCAGTAATAACAATAGTTCGCCATTTGGCATATGCTATACCTCTTATCTTATTAGTCCAATACAACAGTAAAGAACTTAAAGAATTTATTTCATAGTTAGTAGTAGTTAAGCATTTAAGGAAGCAATTCTGCTTCCTTTTATGTCTTCATTTAAGATTAACAAGTATAAGCTCAAAGCAACTAGCTATGACAAATACTATTCAAAATTAGCATTACCATACTCTGCTAAAAAATATCATATAATAATATGTGACTAATGAAAATTATTGAACAGCAATCTTAAAAATAGTAAATAACAACGATAATAGCTAATTGCTCGTTCTATAGGTTCACCGAAAATCCAACAGATTTTTCTAAGTTTCACTTTCCTTATGATAAATTAGTTTGGAAACAAGCATAAGAACTTTACATTAACCATTGCATACGAACAAAACATAGATTTAACATGAAAATACAATCTTTTAATATAGATTTAGAATACAATGATCGAAGGCCTATGACAAAAGTGATTTTAGAAACTTCATTTTCAAAAGAGATTCGTATTCTATTTAAGAAAGGACAAATCATGAAGGAACATAAAGCACCTTATCCAATAATAGTTCATATTTTAGAAGGAGAAATAGATTTTGGGATACAAGGAATATCTAATCTTCTCAAAGCAGGTTTTATTGTTACTTTAGAAGGTAATGTTCTACATGATTTGACCGCTCATGAAGATAGTATTATTCGGTTGACTTTATTGAAAATGGACAACCTAGATCGAGTAGAGAAAGTTCTTGAAAATTAACTTATGAATACGATAAAGAACAGAAAAGACATAAACATATTAGTTAATAGATTCTATACTAAAATTAGAAAAGATGAGCTTTTGGGCCCTATTTTCAATGGTCATATATCAGAAGGGCAATGACCTCAACACTTGATAAAACTTGCTGATTTTTGGGAAACAAATTTATTTGGAGTATCAAAATTTAAAGGTAGTCCTTCTTCAAATTACCAAAATAACTCAAACAGATTATATTGAATTGATACGAGTAAAAGAAAGAGAAAATGTTAATTAAAAAAGGCGAGAGCCTAACTACGTCATTAGGTGCAATGTAACTAAACCTGTATCAGATTGTCATCCTTTAAAAAATTAATTTAAAACTACTAAAATGTTAGAAAAAACCTCAGAACGTAAAGAAACTTGGCAAACAATTATTATTTTTTTAGCAATTGTTACTGTTATAAGCACACCATTTCATCTTGCAATTGTTAATTTATATCCTTCTCGAATATACGTTGGGGCACTCATGTGGTGTCCAGCAATTGCTGCAATAATTACACTTAAATTAAAAGGACGACCTATTTCTTCCATACATTGGAAATGGGCAAACTGGAAATATATTCGCATGTCTTACTTTATTCCTGCTATATATGTTTTAATCACCTATATACTCATCTGGATTTTTGGATTAGGAGGATTGTCGAATGAAGAGAACATTATGGAATGGGCTAAAGAACTTGGATTAGTTGGAATTGGAACATTAAAACCAACATTTGTTGTAATTACAGGTGTTATTTTGCTAGGAACTATAGGCGTTATAAGGGCAATGGCAACGGTTTTAGGAGAAGAAATAGGCTGGCGAGGTTTTTTAATCTATGAATCAAGAAAGGTTCTTTCTTTTGCCGGTGTTGCCTTTTTTGTTGGATTTATCTGGGCTTTCTGGCATTGGCCAATACTATTGTATTACAGTAGTAACGTCACTTTGGAGTTTATTACTTTTTTTGTTTTTGTAATATCTATGTCATTCATTATGACCTACTTCGCTTTTAAATCTAAAAGTTTATGGCCTGGAGTAATCTTTCACTCTGTTAGTAATGTATTTGTTCAGAAAATATTTCCTCCTTTAACAGAAAAAATTGAAGGAACAGAACATTGGCTTGGGGAGAACGGAATTATGTTTGCGATTGTAACCTTTGCCTTTGCAATATACTTTTGGAGAAAAGCAATTAAAGAAAAATTATAACAAATAAATCTACTGACTTAATAAAAATCAATGAATACTTTAATAAAATCAAAAACAATAATTGCAGTTTTAATACTATTTCTGATTAACTCAAATTTTTCTTATGGGCAATCTGATAGTTTAAAGAATCCCAAATTGGTTGTTGGAATTGTTGTAGATCAAATGAGATCTGAACAATTGTATAGATACACATCAAAATACAGCGAAGATGGTTTTAAAAGAATTTTACGAGATGGATTCAATTTTAAAAACACTCAATATAATTATACCCCTACGGTTACAGCTGCCGGACATTCTTCAATATTTACTGGCACCACACCATCTGTGCATGGCGTAATAGCCAATGGTTGGTTCAATCGTTATAAAAATAAATATGTGAAAAGTGTTGAAGATATTACTGTAGCATTGATTGGTAGTAAAAATAAAAATAATGTTGGATCTTCTCCCAAACAGCTATTAACAACTACAATTTCTGACCAGCTTCGTATGAGTACTAATTTTAGAGCAAAAGTAATTAGTGTTTCATTAAAGGACAGAGGAGCCGTATTACCGGGAGGTCATCTCGCTAATGCAGCATACTGGCATGATATTGAAACAAGTCCCGGATATTTTGTTTCTAGTTCTTACTATATGAATAAGTTACCCAAATGGGTTAGTAGATTTAATGAATTAGAAAAATCGAGTGAATATTTAGATACAGTTTGGAATACGTTATACCCAATAGAAGACTATACCGAAAGTTATGGAGATAACAATAGATATGAGATCGTTCTTGGGGAAAACAACCCTACTTTTCCTTACGACTTTAGAAAACTTCGCGAAAAATACAGAAAAAGAAATATAGAATATTTGATGTTAGGGTTTTCGCCAGCGGGAAATACATTACTTACTGAATTTGCCATAGATGCCATTAAAAATGAAAACCTAGGCAATGATGAAGATACCGATATGCTGACTATTAGCTATTCTGTGACAGACAAAGCTGGGCATATTTTTGGACCAAATTCAGTAGAAGTTGAAGATATTTATATACGCTTAGATCATGAAATTCGTAAGCTTCTAAAATATTTAGATAAAAATATTGGCATGGGAGAGTACACGCTATTTCTTACTTCCGATCACGGAGCGATTTCTATTGCATCTTATCTAAATGATATTAACATTCCAACGGGAGTAGTAAGAATGACTAGATATAAAGACCAATTAGAAAAACATTTAAACTCTAAATACGGAGAAGGTTCGTGGATTCAAAATTTTGATGATGAACAAATATATTTAAATAGGGATGCCATTTTAGAAAAGGGGATCCAACTAAAAAACATCCAGCAAGATGCAGTTGATTTCTTGGTAAATCTTGAAGGAATTAGTAGTGCTTTAACGGCATATCATTTGCAAACCAATCAATTTGATTCTGGTTTAAAAAAGCGTACTCAAAATGGTTATCACCAAAAAAGATCTGGAGATATAGTTTTAACTTTTAATGCTGGTTTCGTGCAAGATGATGATTCTGAAATTGACGTATCTTCAGTAAAAGGAACCATTCATGGTTCGGGATATGGTTATGACACTCATGTTCCCTTATTATGGTTTGGAAACGGAATATCTCCTGGGGAATCAGTAAGGCAAGTTTCACCTACAGACATCTCATCAACCCTTACAATGATGCTCAATCTTCAATTGCCAAGTGGAAATACTGGAAATCCACTAAGAGAATTATTTAAATAATTTAAGTTTTCATTCAATAAATCCTTTTATTAAAATGAAAACTACACACAACAACGTATATAATTTATTTTGCTGCAGGAGATAATGAATTATATTTTAGTACTTTTAATTAAAGATTAAAACAACTGAAAACACTTGCCTTTTATGGGCAAAACAAATCATATACAATACCGTTCCATTTCTGTATTCAAGATCCAAATATCGAAACATTGATAGACATGATCGTTTCCTTAGGTGGAAAACAGCGAATACCTATAAGGGAATATTATTCTAATGACAAGCCCTATAAAATGTGCTATGTAGAAGATCCATTTGAGATTGTGTTTGAAGTATATACACATAGTTATGAATTGAGTTAAAATTTAATATATATGTGCTAAATAGCAACAAATAAGAGGTGTCCAATTCGGTGAGTAGGACGGTTGTGTAATTTTAAATAACTGATAATTAAATAATTACAGAAAAGGTTCTGATTCCTCTTTCTCCGCTTAAATTTGATGCGTTTTGGTATCAATTGCCTGCAAATAAAATGTTTGCAGGCTTTTTTAATTTTATTAATAGCCACTTATTTACTTTTAACTTTACATAAAAAGGAGCTCTCGCGGTGTCACTAAATTATTTTTTTGACTGACACCTTATGGTTTATTATTTTATTTAATTTGTCCTGAATTGTTGAAAAAAACTACAAAAAAGGTGACCTATTCGGTTGCTTTTTTTATTTCTTATAGGTACCCGAATTTGATTCAATTGGCTAATTGTTAATTGTAAATGGCTATAATAGATTTTTAGTTACAATAGTAACTATATTTCATATATTTGGAGTGTATAGCTACTATTGTAACTATAAATGTAGGTTGGCATTAATTAGAAAAATGAATGAACTCAATAATAAAAATAGTCGTGAATTAACGGAACATTTTTTCAGAAATGAATATGGAAAAATAGTTGCGGTAATAATGAATTATATTGGTAATCAAAACATAAATACAGCCGAAGACATTGTTCAAGAAACGCTCCTTAAAGCGGTTGAATATTGGCAACACAGCGGAATCCCTGAAAATCCAACGGCTTGGTTATATACTACTGCCAAAAATAAAACACTTAATTACCTAAAAAAGAATAAAACACATCTTGACTTTCTTCAATCAGCAGGAAATCATTCTATTGAAAATATGGAAATAGAATTTTCGGAAGAAATAATTAATGACGAACAATTAAGAATAATGTTTTGTTGTTGTCAACCAAATATTTCGGAGGACACTCAAGTTTCGTTAATACTAAAAATCTTATGTGGATTTAGTATTTCAGAAATAGCCAATGCTTTTTTAACATCAACAGAAACTATAAATAAAAGACTTGTAAGAGGACGGAAAGAATTAAAAGAAAGCAACCTTAATTTAAAATCTATTGAATTTGTAAATAATAATTTAGATACTCTCTTAAAAACAATCTATCTTCTCTTTAATGAAGGTTACTCTCCGACTCAAAAAGAACAAATTACAAATAATGATTTATGTCTTGAAGCTATCAGATTAACTACAATTCTAACTAATAGTTCAATTATTGATAACAAGTCAAATGCATATGCCCTTTTAGCTCTAATGTATCTAAATATCGCTCGTTTTGATGCACGAATCGATTCAGATAATTCTGTTATCGAGTTAGAAAATCAAGATAGGAAACTATGGAATCAAGAGTTTATAAATCAAGGCATATACTTTTTAAATAATGCCATAGAAAAATCGAACTCTTCAAAATATTTAATTCTTGCAACTATCTCTGCAAATTATTGTATTGCCAAAAGCTATGCGGAAACTAACTGGATTGAGATATTAGAACTCTATAATAAATTAGTCCAAATTGAAAACTCTCCATTAATTCAATTAAATAGAACTGTAGTTTTATCAAAAGTGTTTGGAAATAGGAAAGCCATAGAAAAATTACTTATTCTAGAAGAAAAGACCAAAATTGGAAAAAATCATTTATTTCATTCTACAATTTCTGAATTTTACAAAAACGAAAAAATGATAGATAAAGCTGTAGACAGCTTGAAAACAGCTATTAAGTTAACTAAGAATAAAAGAGATATTCAACTTTTAGAAAAAAACTAAATTTACTTGTCCCTATTTCTTAAACTCAACTGTTATAAGGTTAAATAATCAATCTATTAATTTAAAACAGAGTTTATGAAAAATTTAATGTTATGTACTTTGGGGCTACTATTTACCCTCAACTGCTTGTCGCAAACAAGTAATGAAAAAAACACTCAAAAAGAGTTTATGTATTTTGTCTATTCAGATGGGAATCGTGTAACCGACCTATCTTCCCAAAAACAACAATTACATATTAAAAAAATTGGAGATTATATTCAAAACTTAGCTAAATCAGGAAAACTAAAAGATGCTCAACCTTTAGAAATGGAAGGAGTTTTAATCGGAAGTAAAAAAGGGAATTTTAACGAAAAATCTTTAAACAAAGACAAAAAGATTATTTCTGGATATTATCATATTTTGGCAAATGATATGAAAGAAGCAATTGCAATTGCAAAAGCAGACCCACGATTTGAAGAAGATGGATGGGAAATAATGATTCGTCCAATTAAAAAAGTAAAAGGAATTAACTAAAAATATCAATTATGAAAGAATTTATGTTATTTATCAAAAGTGAAGGAAATCCAATAGCGGATTTCTCACCTGAACAACAACAAGAACACGTTCAAAAAGTAGGTGGATTTATTAAAAAAATGATGGAAAACGGACATATGAAATCTGCTCAACCATTAGAAATGGAAGGCTCGATTGTTTCATTTAAAAACGGGAAACACATTGACGGTCCTTTTAACGAGACTAAAGAAATAATTTCAGGCTATTATCATTTATTAGCCAAAGATTTAAAAGAGGCTATTGAAATAGCTAAAGAAGACCCGAGATTTGAAGACGGAGATTGGAAAATTGAAGTTCGACCAGTTATGAATGTTGACGGAATAAATTAAAAAAACTATGGAACAGATTAATTATATAGCTGTCATTGTTACAGCTTTCATTATCCAATTTATTGGCTTTTTATGGTATTCTCCAATTCTCTTTGGTGCTAAATGGATGAAATTACTAAAAACCAGTCCAGAAGAAGTAAAAGCTATGGGAAAAGCACCACACCTTTTAGCTTTGATTACTGCATTTTTAATGTCTTTTATGATGGCATTAATTTTACGATGGACAGATACGGACAATTTGTTTTCAGCAATAGGTTTGGCTACTTTAATTTGGTTTGGAGTAACTTTACCTGATAGTATCCCTCATTATAAATTCGCCAAATTACCTTTAGGAATATTAGTTTTAGATATTTTCCACACTCTATCAATGTTGATAACCTCCGCTATAGTTCTGACTTTATGGACATAAAAACAGAGAGTAATTTGAATTCAGAAAAAACTAATTATCAAAGATTTTTATTTGACTTAATCATTTATATCTCTGTAATGTTTTTGGTCAGAGAAATTTACATCCCAAAAGTAGGGTTTATTGCGAATGGACTTTTTTGGTCCTTAACAACACTTGTTGTAGCAAGTTGGAGAATGAAAGTACGGAGTGTCTCGTGGAAAGATTTAGGACTAAAAAAACCAACTAATTTTGGAAAAACTATTGGTGTTTCTATAATAATTTTGGTGTCAGTAATTGTCTCTATAATGATATTTGAGATTATTAAAGACCATTTACCGTTTTCAATTACACCAGATTCATCATCCGAAAGTGCAATTTCTAAATTTGGAAACCTTAAAGGAAATTGGGTACATTTTTTTTTAATTATTCCTTTCGTTTTACTTGAATCAATGTTAGAGGAATTATTGGATAGAGGGTTTTTAATTAACTGGTTTGAAAGACTATTTTCTAAAACTTCTTTTGCTACAGTTATTGCAGTCTTATTACAAGCAACAATTTTTGGATTTAGACATTCATATGATTTATCAGCAAGATCTATAACTGTTGGTATAATTGGATTAATTATGGGAATTGCATATGTGAAATTTGGACGAAATTTATGGCCATTAATTATTGCTCATTGTATATTGAATAGTATGTCTATGGTCGAAAGAGTAATGGACTGAAAATAGAATAACGAAAACCTAACACTGTATAAAAATAATAACGATTTTAGTGATAAATTGAAAGGTAAGTGCCTTTAACTTTGTAAACTAGGTGTCTTAACAAACATTAGAAAAATGAAGAGATTCACAGTTTTATTATTCCTAATAATCGGACTTTTAAGTTGTAAAAATGAAATGAAAAATAGTAAAGCAAAATTTTTAGTCAATCAAATACCAAATAGTACTCCAATTGAATTTAAGCAAGAATTAATTCCTCATAACAAATTAGTTCATAAGGGAATATTTTCTCCAGATTTAGATGAGTATGACTATACAATTTCCGATAAGAAGTTTGAACAATTTGATGTTTATGTTATTAAAAAAAATAACGGAATTTGGTCTAAACCAAATAAGGCGTTTTTTAGTAGTGAGTATAGCGAACACGGAATGAATTTTTCACCAAACGGAAAGACGCTTTACTTTAGTTCAACAAGACCAGTAGATATAGATGGTGTACTTTCAACTTGGCATATTTGGAAATCGGACAAAGTTAATGAAAAATGGAATGAGCCAGTTTTTGTTGATATTCCAAACTTGAGAAACAAATTAGTTTCTCATCCTACAATTACTAATTCTGGAACGTTATATTTTCATTCGAGTAATTTGGATTACAGTGAAATGGATATCTACCACTCTAAACAAGTGAATGGAACGTTTGAAGATGCGGAAAAAACTTCAATTTTACTCAATTTAAAAACTGGTAAATGTACACCGTATGTTTCCCCGAATGAAGATTACCTGATTTTTGCTTCAATTGGAAACCAACTTGACTTAATGATAAGTTTTAGTGATGGAATTGGTGGATGGATAAACACAAAGAAACTGAATAATAAAATCAATAATATTGGACAAGGAAATCCATATGTAACACCTGACAATAAGTTTCTTTTTTTTACAACTGGTAAGCATCTGGAAGATAATTGGAGAGTAGAATGGGTCAATATAGAATCTGAAATAAAAAACTAATGCCAACAATGGCTATAATCCATTGCTTGGTTTGGTGCTTAATTCAAAAGTTTGTGTATTTTTACTTGGCTTGATTCCTACTTCGGAAAATTCTAGCGGATTTTACTCGCAACGGAATCATAGCCTAAACGATGGAACACATTCGCCAAAGGCGAACTTTAATTACTACGTGCTGCGCACTCCCGTCCTTAAAGTAAATGTGTTCCATCTAAGGGCTAAACCAAATTACTTATCCGTAACACCTCTAATACAATCGCATTCGACGGGCATCGAGCCAAAACGTGAGCCATCGTCGGCTAAAAGTAATTTGGTACAACTTCTCCAACTCTCAATATAATAAAATGGCAATTAACGATAACTCCATTATCTAATTGACAAACAATGCCATAATTTTATCGGTAGTCCGCTATTATGGCATTGTTGCCCATTTTATTATATCTTCGTTGTCAAAGCTGAACTACGTTTAGCCCTTAGTTGGCAATAATTACAGAAAATGGCTAATAAAAAAAGGGCAACTAACTCAAACTAAGCGTGAATTGTACTATAAAGAATCACATACTCTAATACTTAATAATATAGCAAGGTTTATTGATTTAACCGAGTTAGAAAAGCAAAAATACATCTCTTTACTTACTGAAATAAAAGTAAAAAAGAAGACATTTTTAATGCAAGCTAGTGATGTTACTAAATATGAGTATTTTATAACAAAAGGTTGCTTAAAGGTTTACACATTAGATGAAGATGGTGCACCTCACATATCCATGTTTGCAGTAGAGGATTATTGGACTGGTGATATGGCTAGTTTTATAACCAAAGAACCAACACGTTATTTTATTAAGGCTACAGAGCATTCAGAATTATTAGGTATATCTAGGGCTAATTATGATTTACTTTTTCAGGAAATACCAAAATTCGAAAAGTTTTATCGCATTCTATATCAAAAGTCACTTATAAGTTATATACAACGTTCAAACCATGGCATATCCTTAACCGCTGAGGAAAGATATATCGAGTTCAAAAAGAAATATCCAAAAATTGTCAATAGAATTACCCAAAAAGACCTAGCAGGTTATATTGGCATTACGCCAGAATTTATGAGTAAAATTATTTCTAAAGTCAACAGAATGTAAAAGACTTAAACTAGTTCATTTTTTTTCATGTGCTTCTATCGGAATTTTGAAGCATGAAAAAAATAATACTCATTACATCTTTTCTAACGATTGGATTTGCAAACTATTTGCAAGCACAATTTACACAGGTAGAACTGTTTTCTGGTTTTGATAAAACAGATTTTACATTATACTCTAGTTATACAATTAATAAGAGTAAAACTCTCAGCATTAATACACTGGCTTTCTTTCAAAAATTTAGAGATGAAGAAAACCAAGTCTTTGATGAGGCAGGTGTACAACCAACGGTATTTTGGAATATTAATGAGAATATATCAATTGGTCCATCTTTATATTACAACAGTTTTTCTGGGTATTCAGAACGTCTGTCCGCAAAATTCACAGTAAAAAATTCACGAGTATTATTTGTAATTATTCCTACGGTAGCACATTCTGAGCAAAAGGATGCTAGCTATGCCGAAACGTTTGCACAGTTTCAGTTTGACATACCCATTAATCACAAAGCATTTCTTTGGTTAAACGGACAGTTTTTAACGGTCTGGGACGAGTTTAAAACGCATTCAAGAAGTTTTCAGCAATTACGTGCAGGAGTATCCTTTAACGGACATCAGTTTGGAATTGGTCTGGACTTTGACCAGTATGGGCCTAACCCTATAAAAGAATCATCTTTCGGTTTGTATTACCGAAAAACTTTATAAACAATTTTAAATCTAAAAAATAATGAAAAAAATAATCACAATAGCAGGGAGTAATAGTCAAAAATCTATCAACAAAAGTTTACTATCCCATACAACTAGTTTATTAGAAAACGTAGAAATTATTTCAATCGACTTAAACGATTATGTCTTACCAATATATGGAGTTGATTTTGAAGCCGAAAATGGTATACCTACTGCAATTAAAAGGCTAAATGAGTCATTTAACAAAACTGATGGTTTTATAATATCTCTTGCCGAACATAATGGGTCTTATGCGGCGGTATTTAAAAATACTTTAGACTGGTTATCTCGTGCGAATATGAATATTTGGAGAGAAAAACCAATGTTTTTAATGGCGACTTCACCTGGTAGTAGAGGTGGCACAACGGTCTTGCAAACTGCTAAGGCGTATTTCCCATACTTAGGAGGTAATGTAATTACAGATTTTTCATTGCCAAATTTCCATGATAATTTTTCAGAAGATGAAATTTCTGATAATGAATTAAAAGAAGAATTAAGCAAAAAAATAATGCTCTTTGAACAGCATTTAAATAATTAAAAAACTTAAAATAAAAACAAATCTTATGAAGATATTAAAACTAACATTATTAACGCTGCTAATATGCAATTTAACCTTTGCCCAAAATCTACCCGAAATGGTAACAGTTACTGGCGGCACTTTTACTATGGGAGATGAGTGGGGCTTGGGTAATACCGATGAGCTGCCAACCCATGAGGTTACAATAAAGAGCTTTAATATAAGCCAAACCGAGGTTACAGTAGCCCAATATAGCTATTATTGCAAAGCTACAGGTACAGCCATGCCCGAAGAGCCTAGTTGGGGTTGGCAAAACAACCACCCGATAGTAAATGTAAGTTGGTATGATGCCATAAATTATGTCGATTGGCTTTCAGACAAGTTAGACCTTATGGTACGCCTACCTTATGAGGCCGAGTGGGAATATGCCGCCCGTGGAGGTAACAAATCCAAGGGTTACAAATACAGTGGTGCCAATAGCATGGTAAATGCGGGCTGGTACAGTGGTAATTCTGGCATGAAAGTCCATACCGTAGCGAGTAATAAAGCCAACGAATTGGGGCTTTACGATATGAGCGGCAATATATGGGAATGGTGTATGGATATATACGATGAAGATTATTATACCAACAGCCCTAAAAATAACCCTAAAGGTGCTACCAAAGGAGATAGAAGAGTGGTACGTGGCGGTAGCTTTAACGATGGTGCCGCCTATTCTCGTGTTGCTAACCGTAGGTTGGATTCTCCTGAAAGTGTTGTGTACAGTAGTGGGTTTCGTGTGGTTTCGGTTAAAAAAAGATAAAAAAGCAAGACTAGAAATAACCAATAAGGCAATAGTTTAATCGTGTGAGATAAAAATTTAAAAGATACAGTACGAAATATTTAACATTTCTAGTTTTGGCGACCGAAACAAAGAAGATAATCAAAGAAAAGACAATGAGAAATAAACTATTAGCATTATTATTATTTGTAACACTGCAAATATCTGCACAAACTCATATTGAATACTTTGATATAGATTCAAAATATATTGATGAGACAAGAACTATTGCTGTTTCATCACCAAAACAATATAAAAACTCAACTAAGACCTATCCAATAATATTAATTTTGGATGATGGTTTACTATTTAAAACTGTTAATGGAATTGTAAATCAGTTAAGCAATACTTCAAGGATGCCTGAAACTATTGTAGTTTCGTTAAGTACAGGTGACAAACATCGCAACTACTTTGCACCTAATTTATACAATAACCATAGAGATAGAAAGTACAACTACGGTAATAATCAAGAAGAATTTGTTCGTTTTTTACAGCTTGAATTATTACCAACAATCGAAAAGAAATATCGAACAAACAATTTTAAAACGATAGTAGGTTTTTCTCCATCATCAGCCATAGCTCTTTACACTTTAGTGAACAAGCCAGATTTATTTCAAGCCTATATATGTTTTGCTGCTGGTAACATTATTGGAGATGGTTACAACAAAGGTGAACGGCTTATTGAGGGGTTGGAAAAACTCTATGCAAAGAATAAAATGAGACAAAATCAATTGTATGTTGTATTAGGTAGTAAAGATGCAGATGGACAACCATATTGTACTATTACTATTTGCTGATTTATTTATTGCAATTCCAACATTAACCGTAACAACATTATCAGGATATTTTCTTGGTTTTCAGTATGGGGTAATTGCTTCTATTACAGGATTAATGCTAGCTGGGTTTTCTGGATATGGGTTGAGTATTATTTTAGGAGAAAGAGTTTTTGATTTTTTATTAAAAAAAGAAAAAGAGCGTGAAGAAGCACAAGAGACGTTTAAACAGCATGGTTTCATTATGATTTTATTGTCACGTGCAATCCCTATTTTACCGGAAGTTACAGCTTGTTTAGCTGGCATGACCAAAATGAAATTTTCAAAATTTATACTCGCTTGGTCAATCAGCACTATACCTTACGTACTAATTATCTCTTATGCAGGTTCGGTTAGTTCTATTGAAAACCCGAAGCCGGCTATTTACACAGCAATTGGGATTTCAGCAACGCTTTGGATGGGTTGGTATTTGTTTAACACAAAACGAAAAAAAGCAAGTAGCGTATAATATTAATTAGACAGTTAGTGCTACTAAACCCACTACTTTTTAAATCCTAACCGTCATTTCTTATACGGGATTAAGGTTTTCGCTTAAAACCAATTCGAGCTCTGTTTTGTCGTTCAATAATTACTTTGTCTTTTTGTAGTCATTAATTTAACGACTGGTAAATATCCTTGAATTTGATGTTTATTTCTTTTTAAAGTTGGCAATATGTTTATGTCCTTCTTAAGTATGTTTTAGGAAATAATGAAAAATTGAAGCTTGTACTTAAGGAATTGAACGGCAGTAGAAAAGTGGTTTTGGAATCTGAGCTTTAAAAAATTCTAACTAATTTATTTTGTGATAATATAAGTATATTTGTTATAGATATAACAAATATAGAGCTAAAGGATATAAACGTAATATGTTTATAAAATTGTTGTGTACAATTTAAAGTGACTGAGCATAAATGAAACTGTTACTGATAATTTTAGGATATTTGATTGTAATTACCCAAACAATATTTGGACAAGACAAGATTTGTGAAACATGTGTTCAATATACTTTGCAATTGAATGGTAATAAATTAAAGGGGAATAGTCTTCAATTTGCTGGATACGATGTTTCCATGAATTTACCACCAGAATTTTCAGAAGATAGTTTGAGTATTGATAACTTGTTTGCAATTATAAATAAGCATGATGTTAGAGGTGATTTTATTTTTCCAAATGGTAAAACGACTGAAATTAAATATTCTTTGATACCATATAAGGATACTGTGACAGTATTCATGAAAACTTCAAATGGTTGGTATCCTTGGGATAAGTTAAGAATTGAAAATAGCAAACTAATATTTTCCTATGATTACTGGTATTGCCCTCCTGCAACAAAAACAGATTTAGAAATATTAGATTTATGCTTTGATTACTTAAAAGATTCAACAAAATGGCAACAAAATGACGATAGGGATTGTGATACTGATAAGTTGGATAACATTTGGAGTTTATTTTGTGCAATAAAAATTGCATCAATTGAAAAGATTGGAGAATATAATCATCGTGGAAAGGTAATTCAAACAACAAGATTTGTGATTGATGAATTATATCCTGACCATGGGTACGCTCATACTTTAATGGATTTTAATAATGATTCATTGACTAAATTTAAGGATATTATAAAAGTATTGTCAATTGTAAAAGACAGAATTGAAGTGGAATTGTATAAAGGTGAAGAATAAAAACGGCACGTTACAATAGCTATAATTCCTTTGAAATTGCATAATAAAATGTAGTAATTTAGGATAAACTAAAGAGTAGGTAACCTATTATAATTCATAGTCAATAAAACTAAGTAATGATTAAACGCATGAAAAAATCTGTTTTATCCATATTAACCATTTTGATAGTTCTAAGTTGTAAGGAGAATCAACTAAAATTACAGGAACCCCAAAGTGAAATTTTTATATTTGAGGTCGAAGATATTCTCAATAAAGAAATTCCAAAATTACAATCCGAACAAAATGTCCCAGCAGTTGCAATTGGGTTAATTGAAAACGGAAAAATTAAATACACAAAGGTCTATGGAGAGCATCAGCTTGGTAATGAGGCTCCTGAAAACACTATTTTCAATGTTGCCTCAATAACCAAGGTTATAACAACAATGACCACTCTTAAATTAGTAGATCAAGGAGAGTGGAAACTAGATGAACCATTATACAATTATTGGATTGATCCAGACTTAAAAAATGATTCTTTACATAAAAAAATTACAACAAGACATTCTCTAACCCACACCATTGGATTTACCAATTGGAGAAGAATGAATGATTCTGGGAAACTGGAATTTGATTTTGAACCTGGAACAAAACACCAATATTCGGGAGAAGGGATGGAATATTTAAAGTTTGCTTTAGAAAATAAGTTCAATAAAGATATGGAAGAAATAGCCGATTCATTGCTATTTACTCCCCTAAATATGAAGGATGCCACCTTTAAGTGGATTCCAGAAAAAGATACCATAAGATTTGCCAAATGGTATGATGGTAATGGGAATGAGCACGATGTTACTAATTATAGAACTCCAGAGACAAGTGCTGCAGATGATTTATTGACAACTGTCGAGGATTTGTCCAAATTTGGAATTGCGGTTATGGATACTACAATAATAAGCAAGTCTCTCTTCAATGAGATGGTCAAGCCTCAAATTAGTATACACAATAACGCAAAACAAGGTTTGGGTTGGAAGATTGTGGGTGATTTACCCAATAAAAATTATGCCCTAAATCACGATGGTGGTGATATAGGAGTAGCGACTACAATTGTTTTGTTACCAAATTCGAAGAGTGGGATTATTGTATTTACTAATGGCGACAATGGACGGATTCTTTGCAACGCAATTGTAAAAAAGGCAATTACATTTGGAGACCAAATTATCCAAAAATTATACTGGGGAGGCGAAATACCCGAAGTTGTAACTATTAATGATGATTTGTTACAAACATATTCAGGAGCTTACCAAACAAATCAGGGTACACAGTTGTCTTTTATAGCAAGAAATAATGCTTTAAAAATTGAAGTGAAAGGTTTTCCAGGATTAGAAATTTATCCAAAATCTGATTTCGAATTCTTCCCTACTGACTTTGAAGTATTTTTTAAGTTCACGGATATTGAAGAAGGGGTCAAATTTGAACTTATCATGCAAGGGGAAGTTGTTTTAGAAGGAATCAAAAATCAATAATATAAGACAAACTTAAGAAGAACTGAGTTCATATCTTTAGTAATCTACTTTAAAAGGATAGAGTTTTAAATTCGGTGTCAAATTCGGTGACTGTACTAATTATATTGTTTTAAATAACTGAAGATCAAATTGGTATAATCGAAGTTCTGTTCCCTCTTTCTCCGCTAAAACGGTACAAAACCCATCAAATAAAATGATTTGATGGGTTTTTCATTTTATTTAGTTTCATTAAAAATCAAATACTATCAAAAAGAAGTGACTCTCAAGGTGTCACTTTCTTTTTACTACAACTGACACCTCGAAATCATTTTGTTTATTTTGATTTATACTGAATTAGCATGCTTTTTTGTAGAATATTAGGTTCGGGAGCAAACATTTGATCACTTAATGTTGCAATATTCTAAAATAGATTTTGCACTACTTCTATTATAGGTTTTTCTCAGAGGATTATTGTACAGAATTAATGGAGTACTTTTTATGTGCTGAGTGAAATTGAAGTATTGCAAGAAAGCATAATGTGCATTGAATATTAATTTATTTTAAAGCCATTTTGCTTTTATGTCTTTGTACTTAGTTCTTCCAATAGGAATACGTTCTCCATTTTTTAACTCAGCCATATATTTGCTTCCTGTTTCTACAATAATTTGTTGTATTTCAGACATCTTCACTAAGTAAGATTTATGAATACGTTCAAAAGTAGGCGATAACAGTTGTTCCAGCTTTTCGAGCGATTTATCATGTAGTTCTTTTTTTCCATCTATTAGAAAGAGTTCAGTATAGACACCAGCTCCTTTTATGTAAAGTAAATCTTCAATAGGTATTAGCTGTATCCTACCTCTTTTTTTAATCGCTAAAAGTTTAATCTTGTTGTTTTCTGTTTTTTCTTTAGTAATTGCTCGATTAAAAGCTTGCTCCAATCGATCTCTGTTAAAAGGTTTAGGTACAAAATCTAAAACCCCATATTCAAAAGCAGCAATTGCCTGATCTTTGTTGGCGGAAATTACTATGGTGTGAAACGATTCAGAAACCGCTGTTGTCAGTAGGTCAAACCCATTGTCACCGTTAAGATTCAAATCCAGGAGAACGAGATCCAATGAGCTATTTTCAATAAATCGCAATGCCTCCGGTAGGTTGTCAATATGTTTTAGCGATTGCAAGGTATCACCAAAAATATCACGAGTCATTCGTTCAATTCTTTTGGCAATTCTTGATTCATCTTCAACTATTAAAATGTTCATTCTTCTTAGGTATATATTTTTAAGGTGTTTTTCCAACCGTGATTTGTTGGTTCAGAGGTAAAATCCCAATTCGAATTGTAACTCTCTGTAAGTCGAGCCTTTATGTATTTCAATCCAGTACCATCTTCTCTACTCGTTGCTTGCCTCACACTAGCGGCAAACGTTAAAAATATATAACGCTTGTAATGACTATTCGATTCAAATACTAGCTTAAATTTAATACTGTTATCTCCTAGAGGCAAACTGTGTGTAATTCCGTTTTCCAATAATGTATGAAGAATTGCAGGAGGTATTTTTTGCTCAAGGTCTATGCCTTCTTCTTGCCAAGAATAATATATTTCTTTCCGGTACTCCATAATTTCAAGATGTGTACGACAAAGCGCTATTTCTTGAGAAATAGGGATCAATTTTTGATTTTCTATCTGATTAAAAAGATCAAATTCTTTGGCTAACGCTTCTATAAACAAAACTCCTTTCTTAGGTGATTCTTCAACCCAGTCTATCAATGAGGTCAGGGTGTTCATTAGAAAGTGAGGTTGAATATTCTTTTTTAGTAATTCCAGACGAAGCCGTGTGGATTGAACGAGTGAATTTTCATAAGCAAGCCGTTGTTCTTTGATTCTCAGAGAGAGTAAATAAAACATACCTAGAAGAATAAGGCTGAAACCTGCGAATAGGCTTTTGTTAAAGGGAGTGACAAAATCTATAGGCACAGATAGTAGCAGGGTCAACAGTACGAGACGAGCACCTTTCATCTTTTTATAAACCCCAAACACCACAATCCCAAATGAAAACAACCACATGCTTAACGCCATATTATTGGCTGTCAATTCGAAGACATATCTTGATAGGAAAATGAGCAATAGAATTCCGGCATAAATGATCAAAAGCGGTTTTCGTTTGGGAAAGGGAAATTGCATGGAGAAATAGAGCGGAATCAAAAAAGAAATAACAAGCATCAGAATGCCTATGATCCGTAAACGTACCACATGTAGACTATAATGAATGGGTACATAAGCTTTCATGAACTCCACCAATATCAAGGCAAAAAAGAGAAAACAGCTAACACTGAAAATTAGTGTTGCATACTCCTTTTTGTCACTTAGAAAGAGAAATAGAAAATAGAAAGAGGCGATAAGAAAGGCTCCTGCGAAGAGATGCATATAGGAAGATTCTATCAGTCGATCTGTTAGTAGATCATCATAATAATCTATTTTCAGTTCATCCATTCCTATATGATTCGAGAAATAATAAAGACTCGATCGTAGCGCCAATAGATGTTCTCCCGCCTCCGTCAGATGAGTTGGGATACTAAAAGTAGCCCACATTTCACCTTCTGGACCAAGGATTGCTTCCTGTCCAGGATTCCCGTTTTTTCCAATCAATACCCCATCCCAAAAAACCTCATACTCTCCATAGACATGTAACTGAATTCCATAGGGATGTAATGACTCAGGGGCCTTCAAAATATCAATTTTAGTCCTAGACCAGAAAATCTGACCATCATGTACTAATCCTATGCGTTTTCTCCAATCCCGATCATTCCAATTTTGAGCAGCCCATTCTTGTTGATCTCCAACCTGGAATACAGTCTCGTACTCCTTGTAAACAGAACTTTGAGAACAAGCTGTCACAAGTAGCAATACTAAAAGAAAACAAGGCAAAAATCTCAAGTTCATTTTGATGCGGTTTTACTGATGCAAACTAATCATTATAAAATAACTTCTTAGAGTAGTTCATTAGGGTATAGAGCAGTTAGCAAAATTTACATTGGATATATGATTGAAAAATACATCTTTTGTAAGATAAAAACTATTAAAAACAAAGCAATGAAAAAAACGTATTTTATTTTAACTCTTTCAGGAGTGATATTTTTGAATGCTTGTAACACTAAAAAACAGATATCAGAAGGCAGTGATTCACTCACTAAAAATCAGAAAGCAAACGCTCCTAGCTTTCCACACTTAGAAGGTCCCTATCTTGGTCAAAAACCACCCGGTTTAACACCTGAACCTTTTGCTCCTGGTTTTGTAACTACAGAAGATTGGCAAACGTTTGGAGTTTTCACACCCGATCTAAAAGAGTTTTATTTCATCAGAGAAGTTGGAGAAACTGATGAGGAAAAAAAAATGGAATTTGTTGTTATTCAAAACAAGAATAATAAATGGGAGAAGTCTGTAGTTTCACCAAGAGTGGGTGAACCTTTCATCTCTCCCGACGGGAAGACTATGCATTTAGGTACTGTTTATAAGGAGCGTACCGAAACTGGCGATTGGTCCGAGATAAAAAGCCTTGGTGTTCCATTTAAAGACTTCCCAATCATGCTCCTTACAGTTTCCGCTAAAGGAACCTACGTTTTTGACGCAATGGGAGAAGGTACTCTTCGTTATTCAAGATTAATTGATGGAAAACGTGAGGAACCTAAAAAATTTAGTAAAGATATTAACTCTGGAAAATATAATGCTCACCCTTTCATTGCTCCTGATGAATCTTATATTCTTTGGGATGGTAGAAAAGATGGCGGTTTTGGTAAGGCAGATATATATGTGAGTTTTAAACAACTAGATGGTACTTGGGGTAAAGCTATTAATTTGGGCGACAAGATAAACACCGGAAATTCAGAATTTGGTGCTATTGTTACGCCAGATGGAAAATATATTATCTTTAATAGAGATGTAGGTAAAATAAAACCAACTGATAAATACGAAGATGTAGATATATTCTGGGTAGATGCCCAGATTATTGAAAATCTCAAACCTAAACAATAAACCATATAGCAAGTGCATCAACGTAGACAAAGGTTTATTTTGAATCACTTTAGTAGCAAATAATTTAACTATCTATTTATCAGGCTTTTATAAATTACATTAACAAAAGAAAGAAAATGAAAACTACTCTAATATTATTATTGACGAGCGCTATATCGCTAAACACCGTTTTTGCTCAAAAAGCTATTACTACAATAGATTTAATTAAAAAGGTAGAAACTGGTCTCACAACTCGGGTATACATAGAGGGTGATTCAACATGGTCTATAGAAGAACGTATGAAACACTATGGTATTCCAGGAGTTAGTATTGCTGTAATAAATAATGGTAAAGTTGAATGGGCAAAAGGCTACGGCGTAATGGATAAAGAAAGTAAAGTTCCTGTGACTGATAAAACACTTTTCCAAGTATCAACAATTGGTATGTCTTTAACTGCGTATGGTGCATTACGTCTTGTAGACCAAAACAAAGTAACCTTAGATGAAGATATTAACAGTTATTTAAAATCTTGGAAATTGCCAGATAGTGAATTTACCAAAGAAAAGAAAGTTACCATAAAAAACCTTTTGAGTCATTCTGGAGGAATAAACGTGCACGACTTTTCAGGGTATAATATAGATGTACCTGTACCAACACTTATAGAGGTATTAAATGGAACTCCGCCAGCCAATTCAAGTCCAATCATCGTAGATAAAGCACTTAATGAAAGTCTTTGGATTTCAGCTGGCGGCTATACGATCATTCAACAAATGATGATGGATGTTGAAGGTAAAAAATTCCCAGAGCTAATAAATGAATTAGTGCTGCAACCTTTAGAAATGAACAACAGTAGGTTTAATCAATCTCTTACCACAGAGAAATTAACAATGGCAGCAACGGGTTATTTGCGAGATGGTTCTATGGTAAAAGGTAAAAGACATATATATCCGGAATTGGCTTCAAACGGATTGTGGACAAATGCAGAGGATCTTGCGAAATTTGTAATCAACATACAGCAAACCTTAAAAGATAATCGTAATAAAGGATTATCAAAAGATATGACGGAATTAATGCTTACGCCATCTGCAAAAAATCGTTATGGACAATATGGACTAGGCTTTTCAATTTATAATAAGAAAGATGAAATCTACTTTGAACACCACGGATGGAGTACAGGATTTTATAGTAGGATGACAGCTCATAAAGACAAAGGCTATGGTGTGGTTGTGTTAACCAACACCACTCATCCAGCTTTTGTTTTTGAAGTGTTTCGTTCTGTTGCCCTTACTTATGAATGGGATAATTATGTTCCAGTACATAAAAAAATGGAAATTGAACAGACTTTAGCCGATAAAATTACGGGTAGATATATGGCCAATGGTAGGATTGTAGAAGTTTTTTTTGACAAGGACAATCTGCTGTTCACTAAAAATATACTTGACTTAAAAGCTGAAGAACTAATCAAAGTCTCAGATAGTACTTTTGTTAAAAGAAATTCTAGTCGACTTATGCAATTCAAGCCAAATTCTGAAAATGAAACGCTTAATTTACTTTATATTAATAGCAACGATGAAACCATAGCTTCAACTTTTGTGAAAATTGATAATGATACAAAAGATCCAGTGGAGTTTCTTCTTGAAGGTGACTTTGAAAAAGCACTTAAAGCATATAGGCTCTTAATCGAACATGATCCTATGAATCCTACAGTTACTGAAGACTACTTAAATGATCTAGGCTATCGTTTTTTCCACGAGGATAGAATGAAATTATCACAAAACACTTTCAAAGTGAATATGATACTCTATCCAGATAGTTTTAAAGTATATGATAGTTATGCAGAAGCTTGCATGAAAACAGGAGAAATTGACCTCGCAATTTCAAATTACTCTAAATCACTTGAATTAAATCATGGAAACCAAAACGCCAAGGATATGCTTAAGGAATTACAAAAAAAGTAAATGAAATCAATCAATAAAAAATTTATAATATGAAATACAGTATCTCAGTTCTTATAATCCTAATTCTTTTTCAATCATGTGCAAAAAAAATAAATACTAACACTAATATAGATTTAATTAAAAAAGTAGAAACTGGTCTCACAACTCGGGTATACATGGAAGGTGATTCAACATGGTCTATAGAAGAACGAATGAAACACTATGGGATTCCAGGTGTTAGCATTGCTGTAATAAATAATGGTAAAATTGAGTGGGCAAAGGGTTACGGTGTTGTGGATAAAAAAGGTAAAGCTCCTGTAACAGAACAAACCCTTTTCCAGGCAGCGGCAACTAGTATGCCGGTAACGGCCTACGGTGCATTACGTCTTGTAGAACAAAATAAAGTAGGCTTAGATGAAAATATTAACAGTTACTTAAAATCCTGGAAAGTACCAGAAAATGGATTTACCAAAGAAAAGAAAGTTACCATAAGAAATCTTTTAAATCATTCTGCCGGAATACATCCTCGTGGAACGGGATCATATAGTATAAATGAAAAAACTCCAACACTTGTAGAGATCCTAAACGGAACTTCTCCAGCTAAAAACGAGCCAATTACCGTAAATAAAGAGCCTGGTGAAAGTGTTAGTTTTGCATATACTAGCTATGTGCCTATTCAACAAATGATGCTGGATGTTGAAGGGAAAACATTCCCAGAGATCATGCATGAACTCGTGTTACAACCCTTAGAAATGAACAACAGTACGTTTAACCAATCGCTTACCACAGAGCAATTAACAAAGGTAGCAACAGGTTATTTGCAAGATGGCTCTATGGTAAAAGGTAGAAGAGAGATCTATCCATCAATGGCTTCATATGGATTATGGACAACTGCTGAGGACTATGCAAAATTTATAACCAACATACAACAAACCATAAAAGGTAAGAGTACTAAAGGATTATCAAAAGACCTGACAGCACTAATGGGTACACCATATGGAGTGAGTAATTCTGGTTGGTCATTTACATTGGGCTTAGGGTTTCAGCTTTATAATAGAAACGATGAAATCTACTTAAGGCATCACGGATGGAATACAGGTTTCTATACTGAGATAGTGGCGCATAGAGACAAAGGTTATGGTGTGGTTGTGATGACTAATTCCACGTTTCCAGCCTTTAATGCCGAAGTTATTCGCTCTGTTGCAATGGCTTATGAGTGGGATAAGTATGTCCCAGTATATAAAAAAATGGAAACTGAACGGGCTCTAGTAGATAAAATATCTGGTAGATATATTGCAAATGGAAGGATTGTAAAAGTTTCTCAAAAGGGTAATCAACTTTTCTATAAAAATATACTTGATCTAAAAGCGCAAGAACTAATCAAAGTCTCAGATAGCAGTTTTGTTAGAAGAAATTCTAGTCGACTTATGCAATTCAAACCAAACACTGAGAACGAAACGCTCAATTTACTTTATATTAATAGAAACGATGGATCAATAGCTGCAACTTTTGTTAAGATGGATACTGATAAAAAAGAACCAGTGGAATTCCTTCTTGAAGGTGACTTTGACAAAGCACTTAATGCATATAGAGCCTTAAAAGAACATGACTCTAGTTATCTTACAGTTACTGAAGACTATTTAAATGACCTGGGTTATAGTTTTTTCCATGAGGATAGAATGAAATTATCACAAGATGTTTTCAAAGTGAATATGATGCTATATCCAGATAGTTATAAAGTGTATGATAGTTATGCAGAAGCCAGTGTGAAAATAGGAGAAATCGATCAGGCAATTCTAAACTACTCAAAATCTCTTGAGTTAAATCCTCAAAACAACCGAACCAGACATCAGCTTAAGGAATTACAAAAAAGTGAATGAAACCAATTTTATATCTCTGTTTAATTATCCACAAAATATTTCAAGTCCAAAATTTTATACAAATCAAAATGAACACTCAATTTATGAGTGTTCATTTTCTAAATTAAAGATTTTTCCTAAGTTCTTTCAATATTTTGGAAATATGTAACCATCTAATAATAAAATGTTTACAATTAACTTGTAAAAATAAATGTTAAATATACTTAACATTATGTAATAAATATATAACTTTGTGTAAAATATATATAACATCAATATGAAAATATCAATTCAAGAAAAAAGACCTTTAGTGTTTATAATCATAGACATAATTGTTTTTAGTATTTACTCAATAATTGTTTTAGACAAGTATAACAGGAGTACAATGGCACTTCCGGATGAGTTAAAATTTTGGGGTGCAGCAATTTTGATTTTGGTGCCAATTCTTATCTCTTCTAGAATATTACTTTATGTAATATTTAGTATTTCCAATACTGTAATTACAAAAAAAAGAGAGGAAAAATTTCTCACTGATGAGTTGGGTAATATCATCAAACTTAAAGCTTCTAGAAGCTTTAGCAATACATTCATGATGAGTTTTCTTTTAATAATGATATTATTAGTTTTTGGGATGTCAGTTACAACAATGTTTAAGTTATTTATACTTTCATTGTTCATGTCTTTAACTGCATATAACATCACTGAAATATATTATTACAAAACAGGAATTTAAAATGGCTAAAAACTCTATAAGTTCAAGCATCAGATTATTGAGATTTCATAACAATGAAATGACTCAACAAGAATTGGCCGACAAAGTTGGAGTAACTAGGCAAACTATAGCGTCTATTGAAAAAGGAAAATATTCACCCTCATTGGAATTGGCCTTTAAGATTGCAGGAGTTTTTGACAAGCCTTTAGATGAAATTTTCACTTATAATAAACAAATATAATGAAAGACAATAAGCTACAAAAAAATGCATTATTAGCAGGACTATCATACTTAATTCTTGCCATAACAGGATTCTATGCTCTTTTGTACGTACTACCTCAAATAAAGGTTGAAGGGGATATTGCAAAAACTATTTTAAACATTAAAAACAATCCATTTTTGTTTCGGATTGGAATAGTTAGCATGCTCGTTATGAACATTGTTAGTATTCTACTTGTAATTTATCTGTACAGATTGCTTTCTAACATCAATAAAACCACGGCTTTGTCTATGCTAATCATAATGCTATTTGGCGCGATGACATCTACATTAAATGAGGTTAATCATTTTGCTATGATATATATCAATAGCGTAGATGGTTTTTCTGTCGAAGAAAGTCAAAATCTAACAAATTTATTTTCTACAATCTACAATCATGGTGCTCACATTGCAGTAATTTTTTGGGGAATATGGCTTTTTCCACTTGGAATTTTAATCTATAAACTAAATACCCGAATCTCAAAATTTCTAGGTATTATGTTGGTAATTGCTGGAGCTGGATATACGTTAGATTCAATCTTCTTATTTGTTTATCCAAACATACAGAAACCAACACTCTCAGATTATACCTCATACGGTGAAATTTTATTGATGATATGGCTTTTAGTTAAAAGTAATTCTATAGAGAAATTGGTATTGAATAAAGTAGAATTTTTAAAAGTAAACTAAGAAAAAGGGTAAAACAGTTTAACATATAAAAATGAATAACAAAAACCACACACAATAATCAGATAATATGAAAAGACAATATTATTTTTTATCAATAATTGGGCTAGTTTTTATGTTACAAAACTGTAAATCTCATAATCCCTATATAGGTCAAAAACTACCAGATAATACACCTAAATTATTTGCTCCATCTATGGTAAACACTGATAGTATAGAAATTAATGCGGTGTTTAACTCTTCTTACACTGAATTGTTTTTTACAAGAATTATTGATGGTAGCTTTATAATACATCATTCAGAATTAATTAATGGCCAGTGGACCAATCCACAACCGATTAAAATATTCTCGGACCAAGAGGTTACCTCCGTAGCAATTGACCCATCAATTACTCAAGATGGAAACACTATGTATTTTTTGGGTATTAGTCCTGTAGACCGTTCTAATAATGCTAAACCAGACATTTATAGAAGTCAAAAGATAGGCGGTAAATGGCAAATAGCAACTAGGGTTGGGTATCCAATTTCTACTGAAGAGTATGCAGAATCTTATCCTGTAGTGGTTGCGGATGGTAGTATTTACTTTACCTCAGACCGCTCAGGTAGTATTGGTAAAAGAGATATTTATCGAGCTCAATATTTGGGTGACGGAAAATTTGATATACCTGTAAATATTGGTTCAGAAGTAAATACAGAAAGAGGTGAACGCAGTACATATGTGTCACCCGATGAAAGTTTTTTAATTACTGCGAATACCTATACAGACGAGAAAGGCTTTGCTGTGTCATTCAAAAAAAACAACAAATGGCTAACTCCAGTTTACTTTGATTTAGGAGAATCATTAAGTAAAGATTGGATATATTTCTGTCCTTATATGTCCCCAGACAACAAGTATTTTTTCTTCTCTAAAAGATATAGTAACCCACCAGAAAGTGGATGGAAAGGTGTAGTTAAAGGAGAGGTTTATTGGGTAAGTGCTAGGAATATTTTTAATCTTAAAAAAAGATGACCTGTTTCCCAAAATCTATTTAGCTTAGAGTTTTTCAATGCTGAAGACAATACCGTTGAAGTTTTATTAGAATCTATTGGCAACCTTAATAGTATTCCAAACTCTGTGCGTAATTCGGTTACCATTGCTTAAATTTAATTTTAAAACATTTAAAATCAGTCAGTTAAAAGAAAAGTTCTGATCCCTCTTTCTCCGCAAAAGGAAACCCACAACGAAAGTTGTGGGTTTTTTGTTTTTTAAGGCGTTGAAAATTTATTTTCAAAAGACTTGGGAAACAAAAAACAAGCAAGTGTTCGCTTGGACTGGTTTCTATGTTTACCCAGGATTCCCATTTTTGGGATCACCGCAGGTAATCCTCTTTCTTCGCTGAAATTTGATACGTTTTGGTATCAATTGCCTGCAAATAGTATGCTTGCAGGCTTTTTAGGTGGTTCGGGAGCAAACATTTCAATTTCGATTAAACCCCTCATAGGCTCTTTATGAGGGGTCTAATATGTTAAAATTTAAATTATTAGTTGATATAACTAATAAGTTAGTTATATTTATCAAATGAAGAATATTAAACTGACTAAAGCGGAAGAGACTATTCTCAAAATTCTCTGGGAAAAGGAAAAAGCATTTATAAAAGAAGTTATAGAAGAAATGCCAGGGAAAAAACCAGCATATTCTACAGTATCTACAATTATGAGAATCCTTGAACGAAAAGGATACGTCTCCTACGAAAGTTTTGGGAAAAGTCATAGATATTTCCCTTTAGTGAGACGGGAAGATTATACCAAAGGAGTACTTTCCCATATTATGAACAACTATTTCGGAGGTAATTTTAGAGAAATTGTAAGCTTTATGTCGAATTCAAATAATATATCTATCTCAGAACTTGATGAAATTTTATTAGACTTAAAAAATAAGAAGGAAAAAGATGTTTGATGTTCTATCTAATATTATTATAATTGGAATTACTGGTCTAAGTTTTCTACTATATGAGTGTTTGATAAAGAATCATGTTTCTACAAAAGGTAACAGGGCATTTTTCTATTTCATTTTGGTCCTTCATTTATTAGTTTTTCTTAACATTTCTTTCCCATATGAATTAAAATTTATGGGAGATTTGACCATTTTAAGTTTAGGTAAACTTGATACTTTCACAACGACTAATGAAAGCTCAATTTGGAGTTTTGAAACAATAACTTTACCGATATATTTTGTTGGTATTGCTATTGGTGGGTTAAAAATGACTTTGGGAATTTCCAAAGTAATTAGACGCATTCTTAAATCATCTCCTGGTAAAAGTAAATTTGAAAGATTCGTAAGTGCCTCTAATTTTACTCCTTGTACTTTCTTCAATTATATCTTAATACCGCCCAATCTTCCAAGGGCGATTTATAATTCGGTATATAAACACGAAAAATACCATGCAGACCAAATGCATACGATTGATATGATTTTGTGGAGTATTTTGAGTATTCTATTTTGGTTCAATCCGTTCGTCCACCTTCTTAAATCAAGACAGTCTCAAAATTTGGAGTATGATACAGACCAGCACCTAATCAAATCAATTCCGAAAGGCGAATATTCTGAACATCTTTTGAGTGCTACTTTTAAATCGAATACTATTGATTTTTACCCCATGCTTGACGGATCCAATATTTATAGAAGAATTAAAAGACTTAACGAAGGTCAAGAAAGAAAAGGACACAGGTCTGGTATGACTTTAGCATTTACTTTCATACTTCTTTTAGGCGGAACGATTTTGTCAAAAGCGAGTTTTCTGCGAGCGAAGGAAAATAATGTTACCAGCTATATTTCGAAACCGGAATTTAGGCCGAATGGCCATGAAACATATATAGATTCGGTGCTTCAGGCGAAAATTGAAGATAAATTTGACCATATTGATAGAGGTTACAGACTTTATTTATTTCTGGATATTACTATTGATAAAGAAGGTAAAGTGATTAAGGTTCATGAGAATGACGGTAAATCTAGAAAAGGCAGCGACCTAAGTACTAACAACTTTTTAAGCGAGTTGTTGAACAAAACCATTAAAAATATGCCGCGTTGGATACCAGCTATGGAAAACGGAATTTCGGTTGAATCTACAATTCAAGAAGAGTTTCTTTTCTCTGGTGAAAGCGAATAAATAGACTATAACCTTTAAATTTATATGACATGAAATCAAAAAAGAATAAGATCGCATTATTAATTATATGTTTTTCACTTTCACTGGGGAATGCACAAGGCGAAATGAAGTCTGTTGAAGGATACTCCCCACAAATAGGCTTGATGGTCTATATGTTGGAGGACTTAAAGAGTAGGATTACTGAACAAGTTAAAGATCTAGATCAATCACAAACTGATTTTTTATATGATAAAGATGCGAATAGCATAGGGTCATTGGTTATGCATTTGGTGTCGACAGAATGGTACTATCAAATAGAAACCTTAGAGGGCAGTCAATGGACAGATGATGAGAAAAAGCGATTAGGTATAGCTGGTGGACTTAATAAAGAATCGAAAGAAAAACTTAAGAGAAAACCAATTAAGTACTATTTAGATTTATGGGATGAAGTTCGTCAAAAAACCCTCGTTGGACTCAAAACCAAAGATGATGAATGGTTTACATCAAATATCGAAGAAGGTATCAATTACCATTGGGTCTGGTATCATGTTATGGAGCATTCGGCCAATCATATGGGTCAAATAGCAACAATAAAGAACAGATTGCCTAAATAATATTTATTTCCCTAACTATTTAATACCACTCTTTATAAGTTCAAAAACGAGAAATTGGCACTGATTAGTATTTATAAATGAATGAAATTTTGACGATTTTGCATCAAATTATTTAATGGTGAGTAATTCGGTGAGTAGGAGAGAGGTGTGTTTTTAAATAGTTGTTAATCAAGTTGTAACAGCCAAAGTTCTGATCCCTCTTTCTCCGCAAGCAAAACGCTTCATCGTAAGATGGAGCGTTTTTAGTTTCCGAGAAATTGAAAACTTGTTTTCATAATTTAAGTAAACTAATAAAATGGACTTTGCACTAGCAAAGTAGTGTTTTGCTTGACCAGGATTGCCTTCTGGGGATCATGAGCGTAGCGAGTAATCCCATTACCACCACACCACTTGGCCCCTCACTAAAAAAGGTCTTCATGACCTTTTTTGAACGTTTGGTCCGGTATCATTTGCCTACAAATAATATTATTTGTGGGCTTTATTCGTAAAAAAGGCAGGGTTCAGGAGTTAACATTGTGCTTTTTAGTTTGTTTTGATTTCATTTGAAAACAAATAATGTCAAATAAAAGGTGACCTATTCGGTTACCTTTTTTTATTTTACAATAGGTAACCGAATTTCGTGTAAGTTTTCTCATTATAGAGTTAATAACTATTCTAAACCATTCGCCCATCTAATAGATTAATAGTTCGTGATCCATATTCCGCATTTTTTTCTGAGTGTGTTACCTGAATGATGGTAACTCCTTCATTGTTTAGTTGCTTAAAAATTTCCATAATTTCTTCTCCCTGTTTTGAGTTAAGGTTACCAGTTGGTTCATCGGCCAAAATTAGCTTTGGACTTGTGATAAGTGCTCTCGCTACACCCACTAATTGTTGTTGACCTCCACTTAATTGTGTAGGAAAAAGCTTTTGTTTACCTACAATATTAAAACGATCTAACATATCTGCCACCAATGCTTTACGTTCTGAAGAACTTATTTTTTTATATAATAAGGGCATTTCTAAATTTTCATATACCGTAAGCTCATCAATTAAATGATAGGCTTGAAAAACAAATCCGATATATTGCTTATATAAATTAGCTCTATGTTTTTCCTTTAAAGTATGTACAGATTCATCCAAGAAATTATATTCTCCTTCATTAAAATTATCCAACATCCCAATAACATTAAGCAAGGTTGATTTACCGGAACCGGATGGACCCATGACTGAAATAAACTCTCCTTCTTCAACATCAAGACATAGGTCTTTTAATAAAAAAATACGTTGTCCTCCTGAATTTACCCATTTAAAAATATTGTTAAGTTGTAATAGCATAGTGTTTGTTTTCTTTATGTCATTCCTGCGAAGGCTGGAATCTTATTAATTTAAATATTCTATTTTTTTATTCATCTCTCAACGCATCCACAGGATTATTGGTTGCCGCCCTGAAACTCTGCCAACTAACAGTTAACAATGCAATTACCAGTGCGGTTATTCCTGCCAATGCAAATATCCACCAACTCAAATGTGTCTTATAGGCAAAACTTTCTAACCATTTACTCATTGCATACCACGAAATGGGTATTGCTATCAGAAATGCAACACCAACCCATATCAAGAAATGCTTATTTAAAAGAACGAGAATCTGGGCTATGGTTGCGCCGTTTACCTTACGAATACTGACTTCCTTCCTTCGTTGTTGCATGTAAAATGTAGACATAGCTAAGATGCCCAAAAAGGAAATTATAAATGATAACAGTGTAAAATATGCTATGATTTTTCCCATTTTTTCCTCCTTTACATACCATTGATTTATGGTATCATCCACAAAAGCAACATCAAAGGGGGCGTTATTGATTAATGAGGTATAAGTAGATTTAATATTGTCCACTGTCTCAAACAGATTAGTACTATTTA